>Ga0315279_10000051_pt1 | contig 257188 bp, 222 predicted proteins | sample YL17G06_20_MG_FD_203694 | JGI IMG/M metagenome (GOLD analysis project Ga0315279, IMG submission 203694) | Sediment microbial communities from Yellowstone Lake, YNP, Wyoming, USA - YL17G06_20 | ecosystem: Environmental > Aquatic > Freshwater > Lake > Sediment | place: USA: Wyoming | collected...
GAGGTACCCCCCTCTTGCCTGTCCCGATGAGTCGGACACCCTGATGATACCCGATGCCTCGTCGAGCTGCCCCAGGTACTGCCCTGCGGGTCCGAGAAGCTGGAAGAACAGCAGTTCGATCCGGGTGCCCCGGGGAGACTGCGCGACGGCTTGGGCGTCTCCTACCAGGCGAAGTAGGTGGTCCACTACCGTGGCGTCCTCGAGGAGGCAGTAGCTCCCTCCATGCTCTGGCCGATAGAGCATGATCGCCACGGTCGCGGTAGCTCCCTTCGGGCCCGTCCCAAGCAGTTCGGCCAAGTCGACGGGCTCGCCCGGAGCCCGCACCTCCACCTGGGACTCCCAGAAACCGTGCCTCCCCGCGGAGGCCCGGACGTCATAGATCCCGGGCTTCTCCCAAGTGTGGGCCACCAGAGACATGCCTGTCTCGGACGTCCCATCCCCGAATCGCCAGGTCCGCTCAAGGCCTGTCCAGGGTTCATCCGCTTCGACAAGGGCACGATAGCCGGCCACGGGCGTGGCCAGCGGTCTTACGCCGCCGAGTGGCTCACGGCAGCCCCCCAGCGCGGCCGAACCCACAAGCAGAACCAGGATGACCCCCCAAGCTCGGACACGCTTCATTGAGGAACGACCTCCGTTGAGCCCCCACTCGATAGATCCGGGTCAACTTGCCCGGTTGGCGGAGTGGGAGGTATTCCGTCATCGTAGGCCTCGGGCCAGCGGTCGAAGTCCGGCACGACCTCGCCGGTCAAGGCATCCACGTTGACCTTCTTCCCGTCGGCGAACTCGACGACCCACACGGGTACAAGCTCGTGTTGGGTCTCGGCGTAGCTCTTTGAGAGGTAGGCTAGCTCGCAGCGACTTGGCGGCGGGCCATGGTCCGCAGCACTCCCTGCGGCCACTCCCACGGCCTGCTCGGCTGATACGACCTGCCGAGGCTCACTGACAGACCTGCCAAGAGCACGCCAGAGTCGGAAGTAGTGGTTGACCCCCTCGGGGCCGATTGACACGAAGATGCGATCGCCGCCGGTGGGACCGCAAATGGGATGCCCCGCCGCCTCGTGCGAGTACTCGAACGCGAAACCCACGGTCTCCTCTCGGCCGGAATCGCCGTTCGTGCCAATAAGGCGACGCTTGCGCTCGATGATCCGGCTCAACCGGGCGTCTGCGGGTAGGCCACCGTGTTCGTTGATCCAGTCCAGACATTGCCGTTGGGCTTCCGTGAGCGTCATGGCTGTCGGAAGGAATGCCGGATCCTCCACGACGTAGTCTACCGCCCCGCTACGCCACAGGCGAAGGCTACGCCCCGAGGCGCGGTCGAGGTAGACAGAGCAGTACTCGTTCCCTCCTGTCACCACCGTGGCGCTCGTGGGGCTCAGCCCGTAGGCCCGAGGCGTCTGAGGGATTTCTTCGGTCACAGCGTATGGCGTCAGCCAGGGACGTTCGCAAGGGAGCCATTCCGGCTGTGAGAAGTCCGCTGCGGCAAGACCGCTTGAGCAGAGGGACGCGCCCGAAGGCCGCAGGGACAGTTCCGGGTCAATCGGTCTACTATCTTCGCTATAATAGTAGTAGATGCTGGGCTCGCCCGTTGTGTCTTCATAGACGGCGCCACGTCCCCAGAAGTGATCGGCAAGATCAGCTTCGTGAATGAGAAAGGCCCAGATGTCGAAGCTGTTGCTTTCAGCGGCGACCTCCCAGGAGTAGGCGATACTGCTGTTGCTGACCGTGGCGAGATTCAGGAACGAGTAGGTTGCCGAGTTGACATTAACGGTGTCCCTGTAACCGAAAAGTCCGTGAACCCGATGGTTACCGAGCATAGTCATGGCCCAGGCGCCGAGGTGGGTGTCGTTGTTGGCCATCACGGAGCACATGTTAAAGAACACCCACTCGAGATTGGTGTCCCAGTACGAGTTGCTGATCCACTCATCCTCGTCTTCCCAGCCCGAGACCACGTCGCTGTAGTTGAAGACCTCATCCCCACTGGACTGCCCGTAGTAGGCGTTGGCTAGATACCACTTCCCGGCGCCTCCGTGACCCATGCACCACAGAAAGTCGCTCGTGTCAGCCTGGCCTTGGCCGTCCAACGCGTCGGAGGTTCTGACCTCGTAGTCCAAGGGGGGGTGATCGTCCCCCGGGGTGGTTCCCTCGGGCGTAGGCTCGGGGGGGTCTTGGGGGTTGAAATCCCCCTCGTACTGGGTCGTCGTCCACCCTAGCAGCGTGAACTTCTCAAAGACAGCGTTGCAATCGGCGAAATCCAGGTCATCCAACTGGTCATCCGGATCGTATGGATAGTAGCCGACGCCGAGGATGCTGAAGGATGCAGGGTCTCCGGCCGTCGGGTCATAATCCAGCCAGGGTTCCACGAGGACGGTGTCGCCGGCGTCGCGGACCTCGTCCCCGCCACCCCAGGGCGAAGGCCCGTCCGGGTCGCCCCACCAACTGAGAGTAGCGTCGATGGTAGGCCCCACGGTCCCATTGTCCACGCCGTAGGCGGTGTTGTCCGTGAAGGCGTTGTGGTCGAGGTCAATCTGGGTGCCTAATGTGAGCGACTCGCAGCGTAGTCCGCACTCGTTGCCCGTAACTTGCGTCCTGGCCATCGCCAGCTCGCCGGTGCCTCTGACCCGCAGGCCGTTGTCATCGGAGTTGGTGATGACACAGTCAGAGACGACGGCCGTGCCGCCGTTGACCAGGACGTTATCATGCCGGGAAAGGCTGTCGAAGGTGTAGCCGTATCCTCCGCGGGAGACCTCGGCGAAGCTGAGATCCAGGACACCGCCGGTCTCGACCCAGATCCCGGCCCACGACCCCGGCGCGGCGTCCTCCGAGGTGAAGTAGACCCTCTGTGAACGGGTCGTCTCGGCGGTGCCCAGAGTGCCGTAGACCCGGATGGCCGACTCAGTCTCGCCCGACCGGGCCGCGAAGACGCTGTCTCCCTCGACCCGGAGTTCTGCGCCCGCGTCTATGGTGAAGAGTTCGCGGGGCAGGCCGTAGTACGCGGGGAGGTCCCGGAAACCATACGCCGCGCCGAAATCCTGGCCGGAGGGAAGGGTGGTGTCACCCTCAAACGAGCCGGCCAGATAAATGACCGGAATGTCGTTGTCGGCTCCGGTCAGGTCGAAATTCAGATGGTTGTTAAGGTATCCGATCTGGGCGTACCCCCCGGAGTCCATCGTGATCCCGTTCATGGACAGGGTCATCTTGGGTGTCGAGTAATGCTGCCCTATGCCCAGGACCTGCCCCTGGCCGTTCAAGATGCAGTCCTCCAGCGTGACACTCGTGTCCGTGACGACTAGATCACCCTCGGCGCACTCCCCGACCGTGGTTTCCGTCATGGTGAGAGAACTGGAGTTGGAAACATCCAGCCCACAATCACATCCGTCTATCGACGAACCCGTCACGGTCACGGACGCTGCCTCATCCACGAGAACCCCGTAGCTACATGCCTCCATTGTCACGCCCGTGAGGGTGAGGGATCCGAGATCAGCCGCCAGCAACCCATAACTGCAGTCCTCCATCGTCGAATCCGTCACCGTCAGGGAGGCGGCATCACAGAAGAGCAGTCCATAGTCGCATCGTCGGACCGTCAGGTCGTCCACGGTCAGTGAGCCGGCATCCCAGAAGAGCAGCCCTTCACATGCGCAATCTTGTATCGTCGTGGCCGTCAGTGTCAGGGAGCTCTCGAGCCCGGTGACCTCCAAGCCCGACCAATCCGAGTCGGCTATGAGACACTCATCAAGGACGGCCGTCCCATCATCCACAAACACGTTGCAGAAGCCATACCCTCCGTACCGGACCTCGGCGTAGCTGAGATCGAGCAGACCCCCGGACTCGACCGTGATTCCGTCCCACGTCCCGGGCACCTCGGCCGAAGACGTGAAGAGGACTTCGTCGCCTAACTCGCCGTCGGCGTAGAGCTGGCCCTGCACCAGCACTCGGGACGTACCCGTGTCGAAGACCAGGATGCACCCTGCCTCGAGGGTCAGGGTTCCGGTGGAAGTGACGATCAGGGTGTCGATCTCGTACGTGCCGGCGGTCCACGTCTGATTGCCAGTGACCACTATCGTCGATCCCGCCGAGCAGGGCGACCCCCACGCCATGAGCGCGACGGCGCCCGAGACGATGGCGCACACCACTAGTCTCGCCATGACCCTGGAATGAGTCATAATTCAGCCCTCCGTTTTCCGAGTGGAAGCGCCTACGCGAGCGACGCCTTCGACCAGGTATTGCTAAGTCCTCCATGTGCCACGCCAGGATTCACCAGTTCCGGCCGACCGCTTGCCCGCCTGCCCAGAGACCTCGACCACTACTCCCTCTCGCCCGACGGCAAGTGTCTGGCCGGTCTGGTGGCCAAAGCCTCCGAGTCGGGGGAGAGCGACCTGGTCCGGAACGACCTCGCCGTCACAGATCTGAGCACCGGCGTCACGCGGCTATTCGAGGACTTTATCCTGGTCTACGCGCCCCCGGACGCCCCAATGATCCTCGGGGCCCCGGCCTGGTCGAAGGACTCCTCCCGCATCGCGGCCGTGAGCGACCAGGCCTCCGGAAGCCTCATTCGCGTCCTTGAACTCCGCACCGCTCAGGTGATAACCGAGGTTCCTCTCGCCGGCCTCCAGAACGGTTCGTGGAGCTTCTTCTCCTGGTCGCCCGATGGCCGCTGGTGGATAGCGGGCGAGTCCATCATGGAGGCCAATCCGCCCTACTCGGTGCGCGACCTCGAGGTCGCCGGTCAGGGGCGGCCGAACTGGAGTGGAAAGGGGACCTGGTTCTCCAGATCCGAGGCCTTCGACGGCTGGGGCGAGATCAAGCTCTACCGCATCGACTCCATCCTGGGGCCGGTCGTCGAGCAATCCCTGGGCGAGGCCTTTCCCTGCGGCTGGGACAAGGGCGGCAAGTTCCACTTCATCCGGTGGTCCGGGGCGGTTGACCGCTTCCTGCCGGTGTGGTGACCCTGGAGGTTAGCGACGGGGAGTGGCTCATCCAGGGCGCCGTGCGGCCAAGATCGACGCCAGGGGCAAGACCGCGTGGCGTCTCCCGAAGGCCAGGGTCAGGGTGTCGCGGGTGGTCGCCAGGAACCCGGCGGTCGCGGCAGCCAAGATAAGGCCCCAAAGCCACTGGTCATGTCTCCTCCTGTTCGGGATTAGTTGACTGGCCCGGCCACGTAGAGCTCCATGCCGTCCGCGGTCCAGCCGATGGCCACGCCGTGGATGGGATAGCCAACCAGGGTCTGGCCCGTCGCGGCGTCGACGACGATGGTGAGACCGGCGACCTCTTCCACGAGAGCCAGGTACCTGCCGTCCGGTGAAACGAGGCATCCGCCGAAGTATTTTAGGCCGAGGTCGAAGAGACGCCGACTCCAGAGGCGCTGCCGGGCGTCGAGATCAAATACCCCGAACGCGCCTCGGACGAAGCTACCTAGCCCCGTGGCGTAACAGACCGCGCCGGAGGGCGCCGTGAAGGCCGAGCCGCCCAGAGGCTTGTCGGAATCGGGAAGCGGAGTCACCTTCCCGTCGGAAAGGTCGAGCAGAGCCAGGTGCGTGTTGCCGTCCGCCCCACCCTCGCCGAAGACCAGGCGCCGGCCATCCGGCAGCCAGCAGAGCCCCGGCGCCTCGGGCCAATACTCGTTCCAGAGCACGTAGGTGCAGTCCGGCCACCGCACCAACTCCTTCCCCTGCAGGTCGAAAAGGACGAGGTCGGCGGGCGACCGACTGTCCGTGGCGCCGCGCTGCGAGCCTTGGGGCTGGAAGGCGGCGACCTGGTCGGTGCCTGGAGTTGTTCCGCAAAGGTACCCCTGGGACTCATCGTAGAGCACATCGGCGACGATCTTGGCCGACTCACAGTCGACAATCTGCCAGCCGTGTGCGCCAGAAGACAGGAACAGGCGGTGGTCGTCGAGCCAGACTCCTTTGGTGAACGGCCGCAGGTCCGACGGCGGCTGCCACCACTCGCCGGCGCCGGCCCGGAAGATGATGGCCGGACCCCACCCGGAAATGGCGTCGCCGGCCGACTGGTCGATCTCGAGCCAGGAGAACCTGCGAGGAGGCCGGACTTGCTGGGCCAGAAGATAGCTTCCGCCCGGCGACCACGCCATGAGCCTCAGACCGGCGTCACAGGTGAGAACCGCCGCAGGAACCCCGGGGCTCCCGGCGAGCGCTGGGTCGGCCGGGCGGTCGACGGGGCTCCCGGCGAGCGCTGGGTCGGCCGGGCGGTCGACGGGAACTCGGGCCAGAACCTCGTTCTCGTGACCCCAGAGGAAGATCAGGCTATCGGTGAACCAGACCGACATTCCGTCCTTGTCGAGGGCGCCGACGAAATCGACCTTCGGCGCCTGCCAGCCCGTCGACCAGGAGTTCCACTCGTCCGAAGGTCCGAGGAGAACCTCCAAAGTTCGATCGTCCTTCCAGTTGAACTTCGAAGCCACCAGGGCGGAGCTGCCGCGATAGGCGGCCTCGACCGACGCCCGGTCCATCGTCTTGGTGAAGGTGAACCGGAACCGGTGCATGGTCGGGGAGAGGTAGTGCAGGAGCGGGTCCTCCGCGTCCGGGTAAGGGAACCTCAGGGCGGGGTTGTCCGGGCAGCTCGCCGCGAAGTCGGGCGGCCGTCTGCGCTCGACGGTGAGCGTAAAGACGCCGTCACTCCCGGCGAGGGAGGCGAAGGCGGGGGCCTTGGACGCGTCAATGGTGAGACTCATCTCCAAGGCGTAGCCAGCCGGGACCTTGCCGGAATCCTGAAGGTCGGCCGGGTCGGGGAGGGGCATCCCAAAGATCGTAACCCCCGGCCAGGAGACGATGACGGTCCGGGAGTCGGCCGTGAACACATCCGTCGCGGGGACAGTCGCCACGGCCGCCTTCACTGCCTCGGACCCGAGGCCGGACGGCAGGGTGATCGTGACGCTCACCTGGCCGAAGCCGACCTGGGCCACCGCCTCGTCCGCGGCCGCGAGGGCGGGGCCCTCGGCAGCCGCCTTGCCCCGCTCGGGGGTCGACCGTTGCCTGGTCTCACTGACGGCGATGACCGGGACGGATTGAGCGTCAGGCCCGGGCTGGGCGGTGGGGCGGCACGCAGGGGTCCCCATCAAGATGATGGTCACCATTAGGGCGAGGACAATCCAACTCACCGAGCGACGGGCGGCTACCCGGAAGGTTCCACGGCGGTTCACAGCAATCATCACTCCCGGCCCAATCTTCCACCACGCCGCAGGTAAGTCCTTCCAGCGATTTGTGCGGCGCCCATCCCGGGATGGGTGGGAGAAACCTCGCTTCACGAGTCTCGGCGGGCGGAGCCTCCGTGCTGGCCGACTTCGAGGCCGCGGAGAAGGACTACCTCTCCGGGTCACTCGGCCAGGCCTTCCCGTGCGGCTGGGACGACGAAAGCAAGCTCTACTTCGTGCGTTGGCCCGCCGCAGGGTGCGCTACATTCAGCCATGGGATAAGCGTTTACGGACCCGGCCAGGTTCGGGACCCCTGGGTCAGAGACGCCCTTCCGCGAGAAACTCGTGCAGGGTGAACTTGGTGACGTCTTTCAGGCCCATCTTCTCCAGGGTGAGGCCCTTGGACAGCCAGTCCACGCCGTTGACCACGGAGGCCAGCAGGATGAGGGCCGAGATGACGGGCGTTTCCACCCCGGCCAGGGTGGCCAGGTGCCGGTAGGGTACCAGGCCGAAGGGCACGTCCTCGGTCAGGAAGCGGAACTGGAGGTTCGGCGGGGCCATGATCTCCTTGTTGCGCTCGCTGTCGCGGAGGGCAACGTAGCATGAACCGCTCTCGACAGCTTCCTTGGAGGTGGCCCCGTAGAGGTAGAAGACCTCCACGAAGGGCTTGGGGTCGAGGCCCAGGGCCAGCATCGTCGAACGGCGCTCGCGCTCCAATTGGTCGATGACCCGGCCCACGCTGGCCGTGCCGCCCTCGGCGTAGAAACGGAAGTTGCCCCCGGTGTGCTCGATCCAGCCGGCGTTCATCAGGGTGCCCGCCGGATGCATTATGGCGTTTACGTTGGCGAAAGCGGTGTCCAAGACCGTGGGCGCCGGGACAAGGGTCTTGTAGTAGGGATGGATTTCGGCGAAGAACTCGTCGCGCCGGTTACCGGGCAGGGTCGAGAAGAGTACGCCACCCTCGTTCCAGACCGTCACCACGGCCGGGCCGGTGATGCGGGTGATGTAAATGTTGGTGTTGGTCTCGCCGATGACCACGTCTGTGGGGCCGCCGCTTCGGCGAAGCGTCTCGCGGAAGGCCAGGGCGCCGCCGGTGGACCCCGGGTTCAGGAAAACCTTGGCCCCGTTCGGGAGAAGAGGAGCCAACTCCCGGGCGAGGTACTCGTGGGCCACGGCCGGGGTGGCCACCCAGAGGAGGTCGGCGCCCTCGATAGCTTCCTTGAGATCAGTGGTAATGACCGGGATCTTGTAGAAACCACTACCGAGAACGCCCTCGAGCTGTATCCCGCCCTTGGCCTGGATGGCCTCGATCTCATTGGCCCAGCGGTTATAGAGCCGGACCTCCAGACCCATCTTGGTCAGGTGGGCCGCGGCCGCCTGCCCGGCGTTGCCGGCCCCGAGAATCGCCACTCGCTTCACTTGCCGACTACCCCCATTCTTGCGCCCGCGCGGTCGAAGGGACCGCTCCTGACCGTCCCCTTCGCGTCCACCACGACGTAGCGGTCCTCGTAGACTATCGCCGGGTTGATGTCCATACTCACTATCTCCGGGTGGGCCTGGACCAGCTCGCTGAACCGGCGGACCAGGTCGGCCGGCACGGCTGGATCGACCCGTCGCCAGCCGGCGGAGGCGCCCATCCGGACCTGGATCTTTTCCACCATCTGCCGGGCCGCCCCGGGCGATACGGGCAAGGACCGGAACTCGACACACTTAAGAACCTCGGCGAACTCCCCACCGGCGCCGAACATGACCACCCGGCCGAACTCCGCGTCGAGCGTGGTCCCGACGATGACCTCGGCCAACCCGCGCGGGGCCCGCGCCGAGACCAGGCAGCCGTCGATCTTCGCCTCCGGCGCCGCCCGGTGGGCGTTGGCCATGATCCGCTCAAAGGCCGCCTTCACCTCGTCCGGAGTCTTGAGATCGATCTCCACGCCGCCGATCTTGGACTTGTGGAGGATGTCGGCCGAGGCGATCTTGAGGACGACCGGAAAACCGAACTCGGCGGCCCGGCTGGACCGCTCCTGGCCGGAGGGCGGTTGGGTGGAGGTCCATTCATCGGGGGTGGCGACCACCCGGTGGGGTATGACCCTGATGCCGGCGCTCTCGAGAAGGCGGTAGGCTTCCGCCTCGGAGAGGTTGCGCTCCGCCATCTAGGACTTCACCCCCGTCTTGGACAGGCTTTGGGCAATCTCGCGACCCCGATCGAAAGCCTTCATGTTGAGCTCGGCCGTTCCGGCCGGCGCCTCCTCCGCTATCGTGTCCCTGAGGGTCTTCTCGTCCATGGGGAGCAGACCGGTGGCGCTGGCCGCCCCGAGCATGATCGTGTTCATCACCGCCGCCCGGCCGAGTTCCTGGGCCGCGGCTGTGGCGTCGAAGGAGATGACCTGGCGCCCCAGGCGCTTCAGGGCCGCCAGAATGCTGTCCATCTCCGGGTAGCCGGCCCGGCCCATCTTCACGTCGGCCGGGATGTACTTGGCCGTGTTGACCACGCACACGCCTTCCGGCGACAGGTAGGGGATGGCCACTCGCAGGGTCTCCAGGGGCTCGAGACCGATAATGATGTCCGCGCCGTCTTCGGCCGTGAGCGGCGCCCGGGCGTCGCCGATGCGGACGTGCGAAAAGACCTTGCCGCCGCGCATGGCCGCGCCGTAGGTCTCGCCGATACGAACCTTGACCGGCCGGCCCGGGGCTGTCTGCCGGATGGCCGCCTTGCCCAGGATGTGGGCCGCCAAAATGGAGCCCTGGCCCCCGACGCCGGCCACGATAACGTTGATTGTGCCGGTAGAATTGGCTGTGCTCATCACTTGGCGCCTCCCTCGTTCTTCACGGGTCCGGCCTTCACGGTTTCGGTCTCCACGGGCGCCGCTGAGATAGCCTGCCTGGCGCAGACCTGGGCGCACAAGCCGCAGCTATTGCAGAGGATCTGGTCGATCTCGGTTTTCTTGCCGTCGGGTCCGAGGCCAAGGGCCGGGCAACCGAGCGGAAGGCAGATGCCGCAGCCGTTACAGCGGTCGGGGTCGACCTTCGTCACCGGCCGGACGTCCTTTCTGTGCCGGCGAAGCCACTGCAGCCGGCACTCGCCGGAGATGACGACGATCACGGCCCCTTCGAGGGTCCAGGCCTTCTCGATGGCCTCCTTGACCGACTTCACGTCGAAGGCATTGGCCTGAAGCACGTTCTTGACCCCGAGGGCCTTGGACGTCTCGACGATGTCGAGGCTCACCGCGGACCGCCCATCGCCCACCCTCCCGGTGGTCGGGCTGGGTTGGTGGCCGGTCATGGCCGTCCAGCGGTTGTCCAGGACCATGAAGAGAACGTTGCCACCGTTCCAGGCGGCGTTGGCGACGGCCGGGAGGTTACCGTGGAAGAAGCTCGAGTCGCCGGCGATGGCCACGATCTTGCCCCGGTCGTAACCCGCGAGCGACTGGCCTTGGGCCATGCCCAGGGCCGAACCCATGACGTAGATGGTGTCCAGCATCTCGTAGACGCTCTGGGCCTTCCAGACTTTGTGATCGTCGGCCGAGGAGAGGTTCTCGGCGAAGATACCGTAGCCGGCCTGCTCGTAGCAGCCGATGTCCCCGTTGAGGATATGGACGCTCTCCTTGCCCTGCTTCTGGAGGGCCTGCCGGAGACCCCAGTAGGCGCCGAGGTGAGGGCAGCCGGCGCACAGGGTCGAGGACCGGGGGCAAAGCCCGGCCGAAAGCTCGTCCTTCAACGCTTTGCGCTTCGGGTCGGCCGGGGCCCTCTTGCCCGCCAGCGGGGCCAGGGAAGCAATAACCATATCCGTGTTGATCTCGCCGTAGAGCGGCATCGGCAGGCCGTCGCCCTTGCCGGTGACGCGGCACCGAGCCCCGGTCTTCTGGGCGATCCCCCGGACCAGGGTTTCGATCCAGTCGATGCCCTCCTCGACAACGAGAACCGTGTCGCAGGCGGCGAGAACCTCGGCCACCTTCTTCTCGGGGAGTGGGAAGGCGACGCCGAGCTTACACCAGTGAACCTTGCCCTCCAGGCCGAGGGTCCGGATAGCCTCGAGGGCGTAGGCTGAGCCAAGCCCGGAGGCGATGACGCCGAGCCGGCCGCCGGGAGCCATGACGAGCTCGTTGAACGGGGACTCGTCAACGTAGGCCTGGATCTTGGGAAACTGCCTCAGCAGCCACTCGTGGCGGAACCGCGTTCCCGGAGGCCCGTAGACGTCCCAGCGGTAGCTGAAGCCGTAGTGCTTGTTGAAGTGAGGTCGGCGCTGGACCTTACGGATCTCGCCCAGGGTGACGTTGGCGCTGCCGTGGGAGACTCGGCTCACCGACCGGACCATGACCGGGAGTTCAAGCTTCTCGGAGATGTCGAACGCCTGGCGGACCATCTCCTTGCCTTCCCCGCCGTCGGCGGGCTCAAGGCAGAGAATCTCGGCCTGCTTGGCCAGGGGTCGGCTGTCGTGCTCGGTCGAGGAAAAGTGGGCATCGGGGTCGTCGGCCACGACAACGACGAAGCCGCCCTTCACGCCGCCGTACGGGACGGTGACAAAGGTGTCCATGGCCACGTTGAGACCGGCCGACTTCATGGCCACCAGCGACCTCATCCCGACCAGGGCCGCGCCGGCGGCGATGTCGATGGCCACTTTCTCGTTGGTGCTCCACTGGGCGTGGAAGCCCTGCTCCGAGGCGGCATCGCACAAGGCTTCGGCGATCTCCGACGAGGGAGTGCCGGGGTAGGCGGTAACAAGATGCACGCCCGCCTCCACCGCTCCCCTGGCCAGGGCGTGGTTGCCCAGCATGACCGCTTCCGTGCCGGGCCTTGCCACAAGGTGTAGATCGTCTTTCACGGTTTTGTCAATCTCCTTTCAGTAGACCCCCGGAACAAGTAGCCAAGGCCTTTCATGGCCCTCTCCGAACTTGCGTAGACGGGGATGCGGGCGGCCGCGAAGTGACGCCGCTCCTCCCCCTCGACCTCGCCTCCGCCGAGGAAGGCCACGCCGATGGGTTGCCTGATCTCGACCCGGACCCGGCGGATCATCTCCGCCGCGCCCGCGATCGGGTCCCCGAAGATAACGAGGAACGCGTCGATAGCCTGGTCGGCGGCCGCTAGGCGAACGACCGTCTCGTAGATGTCGGCCGTGGCGTCGCCGGTGAGGTCCATCGGGTTTCTGACCGAGCAGTAGGGGGGTAGCTTGTCCCTGAGGGCGGCCATGGTTGTCTCGGCCGGCTGGGCCAGAGCTAGACCGGCCTCGAAGCCGGCGTCGGTGGCCAGGACCCCCGCGCCGCCGGAGGAGGTCACGACGCAGACGCGATTGCCGGCTGGCTTGGGCAGGGTGGCCAAAGCCTTGACCGCGTCGTAGAGGTCCTCGAGGGAGTCGACCACGACGGCGCCGGCGGCCTCGGCCAGGCCGGCGAAGACCTCGTAGATGCCGGCCAGGGACTTGGTGTGCGTCTGGGCCGCGGTGTGACCGGCCGGGGTGCGCCCGCCGCGGAGGAGGACGACGGGCACCTTCTTGGTCGCCTTCGACAGGTAGTCCATGAACCTCTTGCCGTCGCCCAGGCCCTCGCTGTAGACGGCAATGGCTCGGGTGTGGCCGTCGGAGGCGAGGAAGTCAATGGCCTCGCCCTCGTTGACATCGACCTTGTTACCCAGGGCCAAGGCCGCGCTGACGCCGATGCCATCGCTTGAGGCCCAGCCGGCCACAGCCGCCGCGACAGTCCCGCTCTGCGAGACGACGGCGATCGGACCCTCGCCCCGCGTCACCGGCCAGGTGGCGTTGAGGCGGTTGGGCGTATACAGCAGACCCTGGCAATTGGGGCCGACGACGCGCAGACCGCCCGCCTGAGCCCTGGCCACGAGTTGCCGCTCGCCCTCGACGTTGCCGGCCTCGCGGAAGCCGCCGCTGACGATGATGGCCGCGCCGGCCTTCTTGGCCACGGCCTCGTCGATCACTGAGAGAACAGCGCTGGCCGGCACGGCCACAACGACAAGATCGACGTCGCCCTCCACGTCGGCCAGGCTCGGGTAGGCCCGAACCCCCATCACTTCGCTCTCCTTGCGGTTGATGGGGTAGAGCGGACCCTCAAACCCGCCCTCGATCAGATTGCGCAGGAGAACGTGCCCGAGCTTCTGGGGCGTGGCCGACGCGCCGACCACGGCCACGGACTTGGCCCAGAACAACCGCTTGAGACTCAACAAGAGATCACCCTTCCAAGCGTCCCGTTCTCCTCGGTACTTGGCGCCTGACCGGGAGCGCCCTTTGACGTTGGCGCCAATCCCGGCCCGCCATTTCCGCACGCCGGAACAAGCGGCAGCGATGGGCAAGCGCGCCGGCCCATCCAACCATCAGACGCGGCCTCGCGCCCCGGCGGGGTCCGCGCGGAAGATCGTCTACCGGAGGGCCGGCAGGTCCGGTTCGCCGCCGAAACCGGTCAGGAGCTCGTGGCCGCTGGACGTGACGAGGACCTCATCCTCCACCTGAAACCCGCGCTTCTCCGCCGCGAAGACCACGTAGGGCTCGATGCACAGAACCTGGCCGGGCTCAAGGACCCAGTCCCCGACCTTGCCGACGTAGGGGTCCTCGTGCAGGGTGAGGCCGAGGCCGTGCCCGACGAAGTTGAGGGGCCTGAAGCCCCAAGCCTTGAACTTACCGTGGAAGACCTCGTAGATGCCGGCCGTGTGAGCCCCGGGTCTGATCATGTCCAGACAGGTCCGTCTGGCTTCGAGCATGCGCTTCCAGATATCCTTCTCGGCTTGGGACACCTCGCCCACGACGTAGGTCCGGGCGCAGTCGGACAGGTAGTTGCGAAGCTGTCCGTAGATGTCGATACGCATCACGTCGCCCCTGCCCAGGACGCGGGTGGTGGCGTAGGGGTTGGCGTGAGTGGAGCGCTCCCCCGACCCGATGACGAGTTGACGGATGTCGTCGGCGCCGCCGCGGAGAAGGTAGTCGATGAGAATGAGGGCCACGTCCATCTCGGTCATGCCCGGATGGGCCTTGGCCGCGACAGCTTTGTGGGCCCCGTCGGCGGCCTGGCCCAGCCTTCGCAGGATGTCGATCTCGGCCGGCGTCTTGATCGCCCGCATCTTGACGAGAAAGGGCCCGGCGTCAACAAACCTCGTCTCGGGCAAGAGGCCGGCAAGTTCCTGGAAGGCCGCGACGGGAATGAAATCGAGTTCCAGGCCCACCCGCTGGCCGGCGACCCCCATCTGCTTGAGCGTGTCGGCGAGGGCGGCCATGGGCGTCTCGGTGAACTCGTCGTAGGCTCTGACCTTGGCCAGAGCCGTCGAGGCCCGAGTGTAGCTCTCCTCCATGTCCGCGACGACCTGGCAGGAATCGCCCGGGGTGACGACACACATGACCAGCCGCCCGCGGATGATCTTCATCGAGGGGACAAGAAAACCGCCGAGGTAGGCGGTGTTCTCAGGGGACATGGCCACGACCGCGGCCAGATCATCGCCGGCCAGGGACGACGAGACCTTAGCCAAGACTCCCTTGCCTAGTTCTTCCATATTTCCAGCGCCTCCGTCTTTGACCGCATCGGGCGGTCTGCCCTTCCAGCGTGACGCAAAATGGACTACACTCATTGTAAGGCAGAGGTCGGAGGTCTGACCATATGAACAACAGACAAGCTTCTAGCAGTCGGGTTCGGTCCGTGAGTCGAGCGCTCGCCATCCTCGAAGTGATGGCGGAAGAAGAAGACCACCTGGGTCTTGTGGCCATCTCTCGCCTGGTCGGCCTGGACCCCACCACTACGCACCGCCTTCTACACACCATGGAGGAGCGCGGCTTCGTCAGCCAAAGCCCGGTCGACGGCAAGTATTCCCTCGGCCTTCGAGCTTTCCAGATCGGCAACGCCGTCACCAACGTGACCATCTTGCGCCAGGTGGCCCGGCCGTTCATTCAGGTCTTGATGGAGCGGACCGGCGAGACGGCCAACCTGGCCATCAAAGACGGCTTCCGGGCCGCCTACGTCGAGCAGGTGACGGGACCGGGGTTTCTCCGCACTCTTAGCGAAGTCGGCCGGGGTATCCCGCTCCACTGCACCGCCGTCGGCAAGGCCCTCCTGATGGGGGCCAACGAGACCGAGGTCAAGAGGCTCGCCGCCCAGGGCCTGGAACGCCACTCGCCCAACACCGTGATCAGCCTGGAAGGCCTCCTGGCCGAGGTGCGACGCTGCAGAGAACAAGGCTACGCCCTCGACATGGAGGAGTTCGAGCCAGGCGCCCGCTGCCTCGGCGCGCCCATCATGGATATCGACAGCAAGGTCCTGTGCGCTATCAGCGTGGCCGGTCCGGCGACCCGCATGTCGGCTGAGCGCCTGCGCGCCCTGGTTCCGGTCGTTACCCGATCGGCGGCCGAGGTCTCCCAGGCTCTGCGCCTCACGACGGACGCGGCTTCCCGGAGGGCGCCGAGGCGCGTCACCGGCGCGAACACTTAGCTAACCGGCTATGCCTTTGCGGCTGGCGAGGAGGAACTCCGTGTGATATCGTCCGTCTATCAACTCAAAGACCGCAAGACCCGGACGGTTCCAAGTGTAGGACCGTCCGGCTAAGAACCTAGCGCTGGTTAGCTGCCAGACTAAAAGCATCCACCGGGGCCTCAACAAAAAGCATAGTGGCCGGGATGGCTACCCGGCTAAAGAGTCGGTTCAAGGGAAGCGGGGAGCGACGTGAGTCGCTCCCCGCTTCCTTGCTCATCGTGCCCGCTGTCGGAGATTCAGAAGCCAATCGGTATCGGGGTCCGGTCCTACGGCTGTCTCAGGAAGATGCCGACCGCCGCCGCTGACCCGTCTGAAGCGTCACCCAGCACCCGCCAACTGATGCCGTAGTCGATGATGTTCGCGCTGTTGCTCGGGGCCGTGTGGTACCAGTAGGTGCGACCGTCGCTGAAGACCGGCTCGGCGCTTTGCCCCTGATAGACCTTTGTCACACCGGCGTAGGTCAACTCTACGTCGGAGCACCGGTCCAGGCCGAAGGCGGCGTCCCTGATCTGCATTCGAGTCCGCCACACTAAGCCTTGGGTAGGCGTCCGGTCCGGGACGGGATGGGCGTCAACGACTAGGAGGAAGCCGTGACCCGGATGCACACCCACCCAGTTGTCCGTGTAGGCCATGTCCCGGTACCAGACCAGGAGGCCCGGGTCGTAGGGCAGGAACTGGGCGATGCCGGCTGCGTAGTCGACGAAGTTGTAGACATGGGCCAGGGAGGAATCGAAGCCGGTGTGAGTGCGCCATTCGAGCAGGTAGTAGTGGGACTTCAACTCTGACCCCATCGTTCTCGTCCAGCCGTCCGCGATCCAGGCCGGGTCGAGGGTTTCCACGTTGTCGAGGAAGAGACTCTGCCCGTCGGCCACCACCTGAATATCGTCCAGGAAGAAGCCGGCCAGCGAGGTGGCCCAGTCGGTCATGTACCGGAATTGGATCATCAGGTTCTGGCCGGCGTAGGCGGTGAGGTCGATGCTCTCGTGAATCCAGTCGCCGCTGCTACCCGTGTACCCCGGCAGGTTGGCCACGATGCTCTCCATGGCGTCGGGGTCGTAGTCCGAGGTCATCGTCGGCGTGACGAGCGGGGTCCAGGTGAGGCCCCCGTCGGTGGACGCCTGGACAAACCCGAAGTCCCAGTTCTTCTCTATGTCGTACCAGGTCCAGAAATCGAGAGCCGCCGTGGTCTTGCCCGTGAGGTCGACCTCACGCGTGAGCACGGTGTCGATTTCGTCGCCCTTCCCTCCCCACCATTCGTAGCTACCACCGTAGGGAGTGTTGACGTAGATAAGGTGTGGAGGGAGGTCGATGCGAACGGCCTGATTGTTGAGTCCGGCCGTGGTGGCCTGGTCAAGGAGGAACGTGGCCCCCTCGCGAGTGAGGTCGGCGTACTTGAGACGACTGGGGGTGATCCACCTTCCACCCAGGCTGGAGCCCAGGACCATCCTGCCCCACGGGCTGATGGACGAGGGCTCGGTGCCCAGAGGCTGCCCGAGCCAACTGCCGGAGGCCATGAGCGACCAGAATGCCGGCGAGGACTCACCGCTGTAGATGGTGTCGTACTCGTCGGGCAACCCCAGATCGTGCGCGAATTCGTGGCAGAACACGCCGATGGCGCCATCCTCAGGCATGATGGTGTAAGCGTAGACGATAGTCCCGCCGTAGTACGGCACGTTGGCCTGGTCGGTAGCCTTGACCCAGGTAGACGAGCTGTGGGACCAGATGGAGTCATTCCCTTGAACTCCGCCGCCCGCTTCCTGGCCGGCGCCGGCGTGGATGACCATCAGGTGGTCCACTATCGCGTCGGGCTCGTTCGTGTCGCCGTCGCCGTCAAGGTCGTAGGGGTCCTCGACGTCATACTCCCAGAAGGGCACCCCGGCCTGAGCGGCCAAAGCCACCACGTCCTTGACCAGAGTCTTGGGCGTGCCGGGCAGCAAGTTGTCCTGGCCTCCGGCGGGGTTATCATCGCCGTAGTAGGCTTCCGGATAGGGGGCCATGTACCACCCGTAGACGTCGCCGGCTACCGTGTAGCTGCCGCCGGACTGCTCCAGGTAGTAGTCGGCCATGCTCTTCAGAGTCAGGCCCTCAGGCGTTGTGTAGCCGCCCGGGGTGAAGAGCATGCTCTGATAGTGCTCACGGCTGAAGTCCGAGGTCCAGAAATCGGTGTTGTTGACTGGACTCGGCGCCGGAAGCTCGTTGTGCGGTGGATCGGGGAACTCCACCAGTAGAATGAGAATCTTGTCCTGCTTGATCTCGCCGGTCCATGGCTGCGGCGAAGCCGGGTCAACCGGGTAAGAATCGAGCCCCAGCTTCTTGCCCCGCAGGAGGTTGGGTCCCTCCGCTTTGAAGACAGCCCGCTCCTGGACGGCCTTCTGCCTCTTGGCCATCTCGGCGTTCTCGGGCTTCTCGTTGTCCTGGACCGATAGCTTCAGTTGGATGTAGTCGGAAACGGCTTGCGCTATCTGGTCTTCAGTTGCCCCTGGCGGGATCACGCCGCTGGCCAAAAGGGATTGGGCGATCTTGCCTTCGTTGGGTGGCATGTGCGCCGACTGAAAGGCCGCGGCCGGCAGACTGGAAACGGCTGTTGCGGCGACTAGGGTGGCTAAGAAAAAGATTACCCACCATTTCCGCTTCATGGTAGCACCTCCGTCGCGATTGATACATCCTGAAATCCAGCGGGCATCCGACAATCTGGTTGTTCGCACCATCAGAGACGATGCCTGCCAAGGCAGGTGAATTCTAGGCTCTCTTGGCCGGAGGGAAGGGAGGGGTGGTAGTTTGCCGCCTCAGTGCCTGAAGTGTCTTTCCCCGGTGAAGACCATGGTCATTCCGGCCGCGTCGGCCGCCTTGATGGCCTCGCCGTCCTTGACCGAACCACCGGGCTGGACGATGGCCGTGACCCCCGCGGCGGCCGCCACCTCGACCGAGTCGGGGAACGGGAAAAAGGCATCCGAGGCCAGGACCGCGCCCCGGGCCCGGTCGCCCGCGTGACCGACGGCCAGGCGGACCGAGTCGACCCGGTTCATCTGCCCCGCCCCCACGCCGAGAAGCTGGCGGTCCCTCGCCACGGTGATAGCGTTGGACTTAACGTGCTTAACAATCTTCCAGGCAAACCAGAGGTCTTCGCCCTCGGCCTGGGTGGGGCGGCGGGCGGTGACCGCTTTCCAGCCCTCGGGCCCGACCCGGACGAGGTCCGGCGTCTGAACGAGGAGACCTCCTCCGACCGACTTGGTCTCGAAGGTCAACTGAGCCAGGGGGGCCCGCTCCGCCCCGACCGGCAAGACCAGCAGACGGAGATCCGGCTTCCGAGCCAGGATCTTCAGGGCCTCCGGGGTGAACTCCGGGGCCAGAACCACCTCGAGGAAGATCCTGGCCAGTTCAACCGCTAGATCGGCCGCCACCGGTCGGTTGAGGGCCACGATGCCCCCGAAAATGGAGACGGGATCAGACTGAAAGCAGCGCCGGTAGGCGGTAAGGATGTCCGGGGCCAGAGCCGCGCCGCAGGGGTTCATGTGTTTGACGGAGACGGCCGCGGCCGGCCCGCGGAATTCTTCCACGCACCGCAGGGCGGCCTCGGCGTCGGCGATGTTGTTGTAGGACAGTTCCTTGCCCTGCAGTTGCGCCGCCCCGGGGAGAGTGGCCCCCAGGTCGTCGAGGACCCGGCGCAACGGGTGCCGGTAGAAAGCCGCGGCCTGGTGCGGGTTCTCCCCGTAGCGGAGGTCGTCGACTTTCTCGTAGGCCAAGGTCAGATGGTCGGGGAAGCGGATCGCGGAGGCGCCGGCGCCCTCGGCGGCGATCCCTTCAAGGTAGGTGGCGATAAGAGTATCGTAGAAAGCCGTATGCCGGAAAGCGGTCAGGGCCAGTCTTTGGCGGATCTCCGGCGAGACGTCGGCGCCGGCTCGGAGGGAAGCCAGAATCTCGTCGTACTGCGACGGGTCGGTGACAACAGCGACCGCGTCATGATTCTTGGCCGCCGCCCGGATGAGGGCGGGGCCGCCGATATCAATGTTCTCGATGGCCTCGGCGAGCGCTTCCGGAGCCGTCGGAAGACCGGGCTCACCGCCGGCCAGGCGGTTCACGGTGGCCTGGAACGGGTAAAGGTTCACGCAGACGAGGTCGATCGGGAGAATTCCGTGGGCGGCGATCTGGGGTAGGTGGTCCGGCACGTCGCGCCGGGCGAGGATTCCGCCGTGGATCGCGGGGTGGAGTGTCTTGACCCGCCCGTCGAGCATTTCCGGGAAGCCAGTGACGTCCTCGACCGCCGTGACCGGCAGGCCGGCCTCGGCGATGACCCGGGCGGTGCCGCCGCTCGACACGAGGTCGAAGCCCGCGTCCACCAGACCACGAGCGAACCCGACCAGGCCGGTCTTGTCGTAGACGCTCAGCAGGGCCCGTCGCCTGACCGCCCGCGCCGGGAGAGGGTCGCTTCCACCGCCGCGTGGCGACGACATGGGGCGGTCCGGGTCCGGGAGAACCTCTACGTGCCTGTCGTCCACGATCCGAAGCCGGCCCTCGGCGTAGAGTTGGATGGCCTGGGGGTAGGCCCGGTGCTCCTCGGCCAGGATGCGATCGGCCAGGTCGCCGGCCGTGTCCCCCTCCCCCACGACCACGACTCGTTGGAGGATGATCGGTCCGCTGTCCATCCCGCCATCGACGAAGTGGACCGTGCAACCGGAAACCTTGACTCCTTGCTCCAATGCCTGGCGCTGCCCTTCCTTGCCCGGGAACGCCGGTAGCAAGGCCGGGTGGATGTTCATCACCCGCCCCCGAAAAGCCCGCAGGATGGTTGGGCCGACGATGCGCATGTAGCCGGCCAGGATGACCAGGTCTACCTGACCGTCGACAAGCAGGGTGGCGATGTGTTCGTCATAGGCCTCGCGGCTGGAAAAGGCTCCGGGATCGACAAAGACGCCCTCGATCCCGTGTCTTGAGGCCCGGCGCAGGGACTCAGCGTTGCGATGGTCCGAGATGACCAAAACGACGCCGGCGTCGAGTTCTCCCCGTTCACCAGCGTCGATGATGGCCTGCAGGTTTGAACCCCGACCGGAGGCCAGGACCCCCAGCCTGAGCTTTCCAGTCTCTCTCAAGGTTCGCGCGTCCTCCCTCTCCAGCCAAGGTGTTTCCCTAGAACTCGCGTCCGTCCTTCCCGACAATGACGACGCGGCGCCCGGCGGCGGTGGCCCTGTCGCCCAGCCTGCACCCGGACGCGATCTCCCCGATGGGCCAGGCCCGGCGAGGCGGCTCGGCTAGAGCGACAAGGGGGGCCAGCGCGGCGACGGAGGTGGTCACGGGCGCCGGCTCAGCCACGGCTCGGCAGAGAGCGTCGGCCTGGGTTGCCGGAACGACAACGGCCATGCCCACCCCCATGTTGAAGGTTCGGAACATCTCGGAAGGCTCGACTGAACCGCAGCGGCGAACGAAGTCGAAGACCGGCGGTTCGGGCCACAGGCCTCGCCGCACGAGGACGCCCAGGCCGGCCGGGATTGCCCGGGGAATATTGTCGTAGAAACCGCCGCCGGTGATGTTGACGATGGCCCGGATGTCGAAGCCCGCCACCAGGTGAAGAAGGAGCCTCGGATAGATGGCCGTAGGGGTCAGAAGCTCCTCGCCCAGAGTCCGACCGAACTCGGAGACGTGGTCGCCGGCTTTGAGTCCGGCGACCTCGAAGACGGCCCGGCGAACAAGGGAGAATCCGCTCGACTGCAGGCCGGTGGAGGCTAGGCCGACGAGGACATCTCCCGCCCGCACCCGCGAACCGTCGATGATCCGGTCCCGTTCGACGACACCCACGGCAAAGCCGGCCAAGTCGTACTCGTCCGGAGCGTAGAGACCGGGAAGCTCGGCCGTCTCCCCGCCGGCCAGAGCGCAGCCGGCGGCCAGACATCCCGCGGCCACTCCCTGGACGATGGCGGCGACCTTCTCCGGCACAAGCCGCCCCACTCCGACATAGTCAAGGAAGAAGAGCGGTTCGGCCCCGCTGCAGGCGATGTCGTTGACGTTGTAGGCGACGCAATCGAGGCCGATGGTGTCATGTTTATCGAGCATGAAAGCGATCTTGAGCTTGGTTCCGACACCGTCCGCGCCGGAGACGAGAACCGGATCCCGCCGGCCCGTGGGGAGGCCTATCAGCCCGCCGAAGCCCCCTATGCCCCCCACGCTTTCCGGGCGAGCCGTGGCGGCGGCGAAACCGGAAATGAGGTCAACCACCTTGTTCCCGGCGTCGACATCCACTCCGGAAGCGCGGTAGGTGAGCGGACCTTTCATCAGCGGTTCCTCCTAGCGAGGCCGGGCTCTCGTTGCCGCCGCGCCCTTCTCGAGCTCCAACTTGCCCCCGGCGCCGACCACCGGAACCGCGTAGCTGCCCGTGAAACAGGCCATGCAGCAGCGCTCGGCGACCGGCCAGTGGGGTAGGCCGGTCACGGTCTCGTGGAGAGCTTCAGTCGTAAGGTAGGCCAGGCTGTCGGCGCCGATGGCTTGCCGGACCTCGTCCACGGAGCGGTCGGCGGCGATGAGTTCGCCCTCGGCCGAAGTATCGATGCCGTAGTAGCAAGGATGCCGGTAGGGTGGGGAGGCGATGCGAAGGTGGACCTCGGCCGCCCCGGCCTGCCGCAGAAGGTTCACTATCCGGCGCGAGGTTGTCCCGCGGACGATTGAGTCGTCGATGAGCACGACGCGCCGCCCCTCGAGGACCTTGCGCAAGGGATTGAGCTTAACCTGGACGCCAAAAGTCCGGGTAGCCTCGGCGGGCTGGATGAAGGTCCGCCCGATGTAGCGATTCTTGACCAGGCCCATCTCGTGGGGGATGCCGGCCTGCTCGGCGTAGCCGTAAGCGGCGGAAACGCTCGAGTCGGGAACGCCGGTGACAATGTCGGCTTCCGCCGGGTAGTCCAGGGCTAGGCGGCGTCCGAGGTCCTTGCGGACGACATGGACGTTGCGCCCCTCGAGGTTCGAGTCGGGGCGGGCCAGGTAGATGTACTCGAAGGCGCAGAGCGACGACTTCCCCGGCGGAACAGCCTGAAGCGAACGGAGGCCGTGCTCGTCGATGGCGATCATCTCACCCGGACGCACCTCGCGGACAAACTCCGCCCCGGTGGCGTCACAGGCGCAACTCTCGGAGGCCACCACCCAACCCCCCTCGGGGAAGCGGCCAAGGCACAGCGGGCGGAAGCCGTTCGGATCACGGGCGGCAAGGAGAGTTGTCTCACTCATGACAATGAGGGCATACCCGCCGCGTATCTCGGTCAGGGCCGCCGGGAGGGCCGCTTCCAGGCTGAGGCGGCCGCCCCGGGCGACAAGGTGGGCCACGACCTCAGTGTCGACCGTGGTCTGGAAAATGGAACCCTCGTCCTCAAGCCTTTCGCGCAGGGCCAGGGCGTTGACCAGGTTCCCATTGTGGGCCAGGGCCAAGGCGCCGCCGCGATAGCGGACCACCACCGGCTGGGCGTTGGCCAGGTGGCTCGCGCCGCTCGTGGAGTAACGGACATGGCCGATGGCGATGTGACCGGGCATCGAGTCGACGCGGGCGTCGTCGAAGACCTCGGAGACAAGACCCATGCCCCGGTGATGGACAACTTGCTCACCGTCGGAGGCGACAATCCCGGCCGACTCCTGGCCCCGGTGCTGCAGGGCGTAGAGGCCATAGTAGACGACGCGGGCGGCGTCCGGATGACCCCAGACACCGTAGACACCGCAGGCCTCGCGGACGTGATCGCCGTCGAGGGCGGTCGGAAGCGAACCGGTCGCATCGGCGCGGGCGCGGGTCACTGGTCGTCCCCCTTCACGGTCGTCATGGTCGAGTCGCCTCTCACAAACCTCGTCCCGGCGAGCCGGCTCTCGAGCGCTTTCGGAAGCGCCTCTCGCCACAGGCGCGCCAACTCGCTCGTAGGCTCACGCAAGACCACCGCTGAGCCGCTGCGCAGGACAAACACTTCGTCGGAAACGGCGCCCAGGCGGGACAGCGGTACGGAGCGCCCGCGGGCCAGGTCGAAAAGGGCCGGCTCACACGCCGGATCACAGCTCAGAATGACTCTTGATTGTGTTTCCCCAAAGAGGAGGGCGTCAAGCCGGATACCAGGAGGTTTAGGCACCGCTCCGGCCGAAACGTCCGCCTCCAGGCCGCGGGCGCCTGACTCGCCGAGGAAGGCGCACTCCGCCAGGGCAACGGCCAGGCCTCCCTCGGCGCAATCGTGAGCCGAGCGGACGAGCCCGGCCCGGATGGCTTCCAGAACAAAGGCCTGGAGAGCCTTCTCCCGGGTGAGGTCGAGCGCGGGCGGACAGCCGCGGACCTCGCCGGTGACAAGCTTGAGGTACTCCGTGCCGCCGAGTTCCTGCCGCGTCTCGCCGGCCAGGAGGATGGCGTCGCCGGTCCGCTTGAAGCCCGCCGTCATGCGCCGGTCGATGTCTTCGACAAGGCCGAGCATGCCGACGACAGGGGTCGGGAAGATGGCCCGACCCATCGTTTCATTGTAGAAACTGACGTTGCCCCCGGTTACCGGGGTCTCCAGAACCCGACAAGCCTCGGCCAGGCCTTCGACACAGCGGCGAAACTGCCACATCACACCGGGGTCCTCCGGATTGGCGAAGTTGAGGCAGTTAGTGAGGCCCACCGGCTCGGCCCCGGCGCAGACCACGTTGCGAGCCGCTTCGGCCACGGCCTGGGCCCCGCCAAGGAACGGATCGAGATAGGCGTAGCGGCCGTTGCCGTCGGTGGAGAGGGCGATGCCGCGGGTGGGGGCCTCCGCCGTCCGGCCGGCGCCAACCGCGCCAACCGAGTCGACCGAGTCGACCGCGCCGGCCGTGGAAGCTTTCGACTCGGCGGGTTCCTCCCGCTTGAGGCGCAGGACAGCCGCGTCCGAGCCCGGCAGAACAACCGTATTGGTGCGGACCATGTGGTCGTACTGCCGCCAGACCCACTCCTTGGAGGCCAGATTGGGCGAGGCGAGAAGGCGCCGGAGCATGGCCGCGGCCGGAGGGCCGACGGCTGGGTCCGCGGTCCCGAGTCGAATGGCGCCGGTGGCCCGCACATCCGGGAGGCGATCCAGGTCCAGCTTCCTGACCTCAGCCAGGTAGGCCGGCTCGGCCATGGGGCGGTCGTAGGCCGGAGCGTCGTGGGCCAGGGCCCGGGCCGGAATCTCGGCCACGATCCGGAGCGCCGTGGCCGCGCCGGTAACGCCGACGGCCGAGGCGTCGCGCGCGAGTTCGCCCGGCGCCCCGTCGGTCGGGTTGTCCGCCCGATCGCGGATGCGAAGCATTCCGTCGTCGGTGACCTGACCGATGACCGCCGCGACGAGGCCCCACTTGGCGAAGAGGTCGAGAGCCTCGCCCTCCCGGCCTTTCTTGACCACAACCAGCATGCGTTCTTGCGACTCGGAAAGCATCACTTCGTAAGGATTCAGGCCCGCCTCGCGGCGCGGCGCCCGGCTGATGTCGAGGTCAAGGCCAGTGCCGGCCCGGGAGGCCATCTCCGAGGCGGCCGAGGTCAGACCGGCGGCGCCGAGGTCGTTGATCCCCACCAGGCCGTCCCAGCCTGAAAGCTCCAGGCAGGCCTCGATGAGGAGCTTCTCGACGAACGGGTCGGCCACCTGAACAGCGGGACGCATCTCCTCGGCCTTCTCGTCGAACTCACGCGAGGCCAGCAGGCTCGCCCCGTGAATGCCGTCGCGCCCGGTGCGGTTGCCGACCAGGAGAACCGGGTTCCCCGGCCCCTCGGCCCGCCCGCGGATGATGCGGTCCCCGACCAGAAGACCGACACACATCGCGTTCACCAGGCAGTTGTCGCGGTAGCACTCGTCAAAGACGATCTCCCCGCCCACGGTCGGGATGCCGGTCGTGTTCCCGTAGCCGGCGATGCCGGCCACCACCCCTCCGACCAGGTAGCGGACGCGGGGATCATCGAGCGGCCCGAAGCGAAGAGAGTCGAGACAGGCGATCGGACGCGCCCCCATGGTGAAAATGTCGCGGAGAATGCCCCCGACTCCAGTAGCCGCGCCCTGATAGGGCTCAATGGCCGAGGGATGATTATGACTCTCGATCTTCCAGACGACGACAAAGCCGTCGCCGAGATCGGCCACCCCGGCGTTCTCGCCCGGACCGATGACGATGCGCTTCCCGGTCTGCGGGAGAAGAGCCAGGTACCGCTTAGAGGTCTTGTAGGAGCAATGCTCCGACCACATCAGGCCGAACATGCCTAGTTCGACGTGGTTTGGTGGGCGGCCCAGGATGTCCACGATCAGGCGGTACTCGCCGGCGGTGAGGCCGACCTCGTCCCAGGGGGTCTTGGCGGGCGGGTTCATCGGCCGGCGCCTTCCTTCCCGCGGACGTGGGCGACGATGGAGTCAAAGACAAGCCGACCGTCGGCCGACCCCAGGATCTCCTCAGCCGAGCGCTCCGGGTGGGGCATCAACCCCAGGACGTTTCCGGCCGCGCTACTGATGCCGGCGATGTTGGCCAACGACCCGTTGGGGTTACCCTCGACCGTGGGCTCACCGGCCTCGTCGACGTAACGGAAAACAACCCGCCCGGCCCGTTCCAGTTCGGCCACGGTCTCGGCCGGGGCCGTGTAGTTGCCCTCAGCGTGAGCGATGGGCAGGCGCAAGATCTGGCCGGGGCGGCACAGGCGGGTGAAAGGGGTGTCGGTGTTCTCGACCCTGACCTTCGTATAGAGACAGCGAAACTGAAGGCTCTGATTGCGGAGCATGGCCCCAGGGAGAAGCCCGGCCTCAAGGAGAATCTGAAAGCCGTTGCAGATGCCCAAGACCAAGCCGCCCCGGGCCGCGAAGCGGGCGATCTCGGTCATGACCGGGGAGAAGCGGGCGATGGCCCCGGTGCGAAGATAGTCGCCGTAGGAGAAGCCCCCCGGCAGGACGACGCAGTCGAAAGCGGAGAGGTCGGTGCTGCCGTGCCAGACGTACTCGACCTTCTCCGCCAAGACATTCGCGACTACGTGGAAGACATCGGAGTCACAGTTCGACCCCGGGAAAACGACCACGCCGAAACGGACGGGGCCGCTCATCGCTCGGCCTTCCCCCCTGGCCTCAGGCCGCCGCAAAGTCCCGGCGTCGGCTGGATCTCGAACCGGTAGTCCTCGATGACCGGGTTGGCCAGGAGGCGGCGACACATGTCGTCCACCCGCTCGGGGGTCGCCTCTTCGAGTTCGAGGACGATGAACTTGCCGACGCGGACATCCGTCACCTCGCCAAAACCCAGGGTCTTGAGGGCGTTCTCGACAGCCACGCCCTGAGGGTCGAGGACGGTCTTCTTGAGGGTGACGAAAACGCGGGCCTGGGCCGGCGCTGTGGCGGGGGCGGCGGGGACAGAAGCGCCCGGGGCGACAGGGGCCGACCCGGCCGCCGTAGCGGCTCTGCCCGTCCGCCAGCCGGTCCGCCACTTCTCGGCGGCGGCCAAAACGCGCCGCAGGACTTCTAGATAGGCCTCCTCCACTCCGCCCATGTCGCGGCGGAAGCGGTCTTTGTCGAGCTTCTCATTCGTGGTCAGGTCCCAGAAGCGACAGGTGTCGGGAGAGATCTCGTCGCCCAGGAGAATCTCGCCCGACCCGGTCCGCCCGAATTCGAGCTTAAAGTCAATGAGCCGCAGGCCGCAATCGACCAGAACGCGTCCAAGGATCTCGTTTACCCGTAGGGCCAGACTCTCGACCCGGTCCATCTCGGCTTCCGAGGCCCAGCCCATGGCCCGGACGTGAAAGCGGTTGACCATCGGATCACCCAGGGCGTCGCTCTTGTAGTAGAGCTCCAAGACGGAGCGGGCCAGGGGCGTTCCCTCGTCCAGGCCGAGACGCTTGGCCAGGCTGCCTGCGGCCACGTTTCTTATGACAACTTCCACCGGGATTATGTCCAGGCGTCGAACCAGCATCTCTCGGTCGCCGAGGGTGCCGAGATAGTGGGTCGGGACCCCCTCGTGCTCCAGGAGTTCGAAGAGGGCGGCCGAGATGAGGTTATTGCAGCGACCCTTGTCCCCTACTTGGCCGCGCTTTTTCCCGTCTAGGGCTGTCGCCTCGTCCTTGAACTCGACGATGTAGGCGCCCTCGGGTGGGGTGGCGGCAGAAGACCGACTGCCGGCGCGGGCGCCGGCGACGAGAGCGGCCTCGCCCAGTAGGAACCCGGCGTCATTCGCCCCCGGGTTCCAGACGATCTTGGCCTTGCCCTCGTATAGCTTCTGGCGAGTGGTGGTCACGCGTGTTCCCCCATGTAAGATCTGAGCTGGAATGGGCCGTCTCAGAGTGATAGCCTGCCCCCAAAGATCGTCCGGAGACAGCCGCCCTTACATGGATGATACTGGCCGAAACCGGCGGGGTCAACGGCAGAGCCCGCACGGTTCCAGATCTGTCCGCTCGGAACGTCCGGGTCTGGGGGCCGGCCTGGCCTATCGCGCGTGGTCGAGATCGTCATTTGGCCGGGAGCCGGCCGCGTCCAGATAGGCCCGGACTTCCTTCACGAAACTCACGAAGCTGTCCAGTTCGTTTTGGAGAATCTGGTAGAGCTCTTCGGGACCGATGTCGTAGTAGAGGTGGACCAGCCGGTTGCGGTAGCCGGCCATGGCCACGAGTTTGGCCGCCAGGCTGTCCGTAACCACCCCTTGGGTGCCAAGACCCCGGGCAATGCTCTTGTACTCCTGGGCCAGATCACCGCGGCCGCTCTTGGCCAGGATGTGACGTCCGACGTCAAGGACGGCGCTGTTCCTCGATGAAGGCGAGACGCTCACGCACCAAGGTCTGGTTGATGCTCATCGGCCAACCTCCTCGAGGCGTTCCCGGTAGAAAAGGTCCAGCACGGGGCGGAAGTCGGCCGCCCTGGCCAGAATCCGGTGCTCGTAGTCGTCCCGGTAGGTCTCGTTCACGGCGAAAACGCAAGGCCCGATGACGGCCTGGGCCTGGAACACGGCGTGACCCTCCTGAAGGAACACAAGATCGAGACGCTGGCCGGGAAAGAGGTCAGTGAAGGCATTGTAGATTTCGGAGTAGAGCCGGTAGCGCCGATCGGGACCGGGTAGAGGCCCCTCAAACACAACGCCCAAATCCAGGTCGGCCAGCGGCTCCGATGGGCCGGCCGGCTCGCCGTGGAGTAGCCGTAAACCCAGTTCCCGCTGGGAACCGAAGAGATAGGCGAGAGCCACTCCTTGCTCCCGGCAGAGTTCCCCGAGCCGCATCATCCCCGAACCCACGACCCCGTACCCCCTTCCCGCGCTCGTAATCCGTATCGCCCCAGCCGACGGTCCGGCCGCCCTGGTCGCTTCTGACCACAGTTTCTCCCGGTCTTGGGGGGTTCCTCCACGATCAAGGGCGAGGGGGCAAGAAGCGCCCAAGGACTGGACTGGCTTCGACTCCGCAGGAGATTATCGCCAAGAAGCCGAAGCCCGCAAGCTTGACGGAGGTGTGTTTCTGTGGGTCCAACCGGCTTTCTCCCCCTGTTCTGGCCGTCCGGGTGGAAGGAGATCGAGCGTGAGCGCGTTGACTCGGGCGAACGGGTCACCCTCGGCTACGTCGGCGCCGAGTTCGCGGGTGAGGTTTCCGAACCCGATCCCAACTCCCTTGACTTCGTGCTTCCCATCACCGTAGACCACTTCGCCGGCGGGACGGTCGATCTGATCCCGTGGGGACACCCAAACCGCCCCGGGACAAAGCTCGATGGTCCCCTTTACATCACCATCCACGACACGGAAAATGCCGGGAAAGGCGCCGGGGCCGCGAGTCACGCGCAATATCTCAAGAGAACCACGGGCGACGGCCCAGCGACGTCCTGGCACTTCACGGTCGACGACCGGGGAGTCTACCAGCACCTTCCCCTCGACGAGGTCGCCTGGCACGCTGGTGACGGCCACACTCCCGGGGGCGGCAACAGGGCGAGTCTGGGCATTGAAATCTGCGAGAACTCGGATGGCGACCGGGCGAAGGCCGAGGACAGGGCCGCCTGGCTCGCGGCCCGCCTCCTCGCGCGCTTCGGCCTTGGCCTGGAGAAGGTAGTGCCCCATCAGCGCTGGTATCCCGAGAAGAGCTGCCCGCACATCCTTCTAGATCGCCCGGGAGGCTGGGACGCCTTCCTCAGAGACGTGAGGTCGCGCCTCCAGGACCTTCTCTCCGGCCCGAGCCGAGGGCTCGCGACCCCACAGCCCGACGCGGCCTGGGATCAGTCGGCCACGGTCTTCCTCGGCGAGAAGGCCTCCGTTTTCTCGGTTCCAGGCGGCCTGAGATGGTGCGTCGCCGTCTGCCACTTCGACGCGACCTTCCAGATGGGCCGGCTTTCCGACTTTCCTTCGCGGGCAGATCTCGGACCGGACCTTGTGGCCAAGGGCTTCGTTAGCCGCGAGGCGGTCGAGGAGGTCTTCGAGTTCCTGTTTGGGCAATTGCGGAATCTTGCGGGGGGTCGGGGGTGACGCGTGGCAGGAAGTCATCCTCCGTCACCGAAAGCCCCGTCTCCTCGACCTTATGTCTGAGTCATCCCCAGCCTGAATCTGGACCCAAGAATAATCCATCCGGGCCTAGAGGGCCCATCCGGAGGCGCAAGGCCATGACGGTCCATAGGCTTCTCGCCGACATCATGGAAGGGCTCAAGGTCAACCACGTGGAGCATGAGGCCATGCGCCGGGAGATGGCCGGGTTGGCTACCAAGAAAGACCTCGACGCTCTCAGAGGCGACTTTGCGGGGCTCAAGACGAATGTCGTCGGGATCGAGACCAAGGTCGTCGGGATCGAGACCGATCTCGCCGGGATCGAGACGAATGTCGTCGGGATCGAGACCAAGGTCGCCGGGATCGAGACCAAGGTCGCCGGGATCGAGACCAAGGTCGCCGGGATCGAGACCAAGGTCACCGGCATCGAGACCAAGGTCACCGGGATCGAGACCGATCTCGCGGGTCTCGGACAGACCGTAAGGAAGCTGGGGCTTGATTTTGAAGTCTTCCGCCAAGACTCCAAAATCGCTTTGGACGCCCTTTCCGAGTTGATGAGCAGGACGAGCCGGCACGGCAGGACCCTAGAGAGCCACGACCTAATGTTGCGGGTAGTGGAGAACCGTCTCGATATCCGCCTCCTCGCGGAGATCCCGGGAGACCGCTGAGGCGGTGAGGCTGAGGCATCCACCATGCCTTAGAGCCGGCTAAGCCAACCGGCCTAGCCCCAATCTCTCAAACACCGCATCCACGTTCCGCGTGAACCACCCTGGATCGAAGCAGGCGTCGAGTTGGGCCGGGGTGAGGGTGGCCTTCACGACAGGATCGGCCGCGAGGCGATCGCGGAAGCTCAATGGGTGGTTAGCTGCGCCAAGCGCCGGCAAGGCGCCCGCCACCGTCGCCGGGACGCCCGCTTGCGCCACCTCGGCCTCTTCCACCGGAGGTTCATCCCCCTCCCGCCAGGCGGCCATGGCCTGCCGCTGGACGATCTCGTAGGCTTCGGCGCCGCCCAGTCCGGCCTCCACCAGAGCCAGCCGCACCCGCTGGGAGTAGACCAGCCCGCCGGTGAGATCGAGGTTGCGCCTCATCCGCCCCGGAAAGACGGCCAGACCCTCCATGATGCCGGTGAAGCGGTCGAGCATGTAGTCGACCAGGCAGGTCGAGTCGGGGATGATGATCCGCTCCACGGACGAGTTTGAGATATCGCGCTCGTGCCAAAGCCCGATGTTTTCCAGGGCCGCCCCGGCGTTGGCCCGCACCACGCGAGCCAGCCCGCTCACCTGCTCGCAGCCGACGGGATTCCGCTTGTGGGGCATGGCCGATGACCCCTTCTGACCCTCGGCGAAGGGCTCCTCCACCTCGCGTATTTCCGTGCGCTGGAGGGAGCGGATCTCGACGGCGTAACGGTCAAGGCAGGAGGCCAGGATGGCCAGGGTCCCGAGGTAGGCGGCGTGGCGGTCGCGCTGGAGAACCTGGGTTGAGACCGGGGCCGGGCGAAGGCCGAGCTTCTCGCAAACATAGGTTTCCACGGCCGGGTCGACGTTGGCGTAGGTCCCGACCGCGCCGGCCAGGCGTCCGACGGAGATTTCGTCGCGGGCCGCCCGCAGGCGGCCGGCGTTGCGAAGGCAGTCGGCGTACCAGAGGGCCATCTTGAGACCGAAGGTCGTCGGCTCGGCGTGAACACCGTGGGTCCGGGCCACCATCAGGGTCTGACGGTGACGCGCGGCCAGATTCGCCAGGATGGCGGTGAGATTGTCGAGACCGGCACCGATTATGTCAACCGCCTCGACCATGAGCGAAGACAAGGCCGTGTCGACGACATCGTAGGACGTGAGGCCGAAGTGGAGATAGCGGCCGGGGCCAGGGGTAGCCGATCCCGCCGAGGGGGCGCCTGAACCCGCCGGAGCCGGGCCCGTACCGGCCGGAGCCAGCCCTCCGTCCGCCGGAACCGCCCGCTCAACCACAAACCCGTCAATCCGCCGGGCGGCGACTTCGACGAAGGCGATCACGTCGTGCCTCACGACGGCCTCGACCTCATCGACCTCGCGGGCGAAGTCGTCGTCGATGACCAGCCCGGTGGCGGCCCGGGTGATGGCCAGGGCAACCTCGGCCGGAATGCGGCCAAGGCGAGCCTGGGCCTGGCAGGCCAAGACTTCAACCTCCAGCCAGCGGCGGTAGCGGTGAGCCGTGGACCACAGTTCGCGCATGGCCGGGCGAGTGTAGCGAGGGATCATGCTCAGCCCGCCTCCGCTTCCGAGAGTGGCCCACGTGCGGCACAGTCGATCCCAAAAAGAAGGCGAAGCCAGGCGACAAAGCACAGCGCGTGGGCCGCGTGAGCATCGAGGTACCTCTGGGTGATGGCCGAGCCCATCGGCGTCCCGGGCTCTTCCTGCCACGCCAGCCAAGAATGGATACGAGCCTTGGCGCGATGGGACGGCTTGAAATGAGACGGGCACTCAGGGACCTGATCTAGACACTTGTCGGCCCATTCCCACATCGCATCCCCCGGGGGAACCAGAGAACCGACGAAGTGCTCGAGGAAACCGTCACCCTTGTTGTCGGGCATCACCCAGATGCCCAAGGCGGGTCCGCCCTCGCGATCCAGGATTGTGCCCTGAGGCGCCGGCGTCTTGGGGACGGCATAACCCGCGTTCTTGGCCAAGTTGGACAACTGCTGCCACCGGACAAGCATGCCCTTGCCTGGATCGCTGTCAACCACCACACCCAGACGCTGGAGCCCGCTCTGCTTTAGGGCGGCGGGGAAGGCCTTAGTCAGTTCTGTCAGGCCCCGCTGGTTTCTAATCTCGATGAGCCCCGCAGACGACGCTTCCTCGCTCTCGGCCGCGGACCCACCCCCTACCCCCGGACCGGGTACGCCCTCGGCCTTAGCGCTCGGTTCGTCCTCAAACCGAGCCCGGATTCCGTGATGCTCGCAGAGCTTGGCGAACACAATCGCGTCATCGGGGCCCTCGACCAGCAGAACGTTGCCGGCGTCTCGGGTCATCAGCGCACCTCAATCCTGTCTCGGGTCACGATGACCAGGTCGGCCTCGGTGAAGGTCGTCGCGCGAATCTCGCCGGGCCTGCCCGGCTGGCGCTCCAACCTGACTAGGCAGCCCTCTTCGGTATGCTCCTCGATGGCAGCCTTCTTGAAGGCCTCAAGACAGTCCCAACTGTGGGTTGTGGCAAAGACCTGGATGTCAAGTCTCCTCGCCAGCCCGAAAATGACTCTCCACAGTCGACACTGAGCGGCATAGTGAACGCCGTTCTCGACTTCGTCGACGAGGAGAAACCCGTCCCGAGCGTTGGCCAGGGCGAGGGCTATCTCCAGTATCCGGTTCATTCCGTCGCCGAGGCTCTTGAGGGGTACGGGGCGCTCGCTGCCCTTGAGCCGCACCAGCATCACGCGCCTGGACGTATCACCGCCCACCAGCGTCAGGCGATCGACATCTCTCTCAATGATGCGAAGAGCGGCTAGGACGTCTTCCTCCATCTCCGTAAGAGCTACGGTATCCCACCACGCCCCGACCTCCCGTTCGAGCGCCCCGTTCGCAGCAACCAGGGTACAGCGTGTTTCTTCGGGCACGGAGTCTGGGCGCGCGCGGAACCGTCGTCTCCACGAGGGAGTAGTGATGTACTCCTCAAGAAGCGGAAACGGATCCCGGCTCTTGCCGGCAAACTCGGTAATCATGACCGGGGGCCCGTGCTGACCGTCAGCCATTCGGTCCGCGAACGGCAAGGGAACCTGCCCTTCCTCATCGGCGGCTCGCTTGAGGCGGATCACAAGTCCGGAATCCGGCGAGCCCGACGGACCGATCACCATGGGCGCTTCACCCGGAATCCGGCCGTGAAATAAGTTCCAGAGCGGGACGTAGCGAGAACGGGTCGTCTCCTCCACAGTCTCGGGACGGTTCTCATGCCGGTTGCTGAGAATGTCATAGAGCACAAACGAGTCGCCTCGACTGGCATAGGCTCTCACAGCCTCAAGAACGGTGGACTTGCCCACGCCGTTCTTCCCCACGATCAGGTTGACTCGCCCGAGCGACGGGATGAGCAAGCGCCGAAAGGCCCTGAAGTTCTCGACCTCAAGACTCGGCAGTCTCAGCATGGTCTGACACCTCTCACTTTAGCAATGTTGCCATGGTTTGCCGAGGGAATACTGTCTCCTCCGCAGACCTCATGAAAGACTCCTTTCGACACCGAGGGACTAACTACGGTTTCGGGGCTCGGTGTCGCCGCGGAGTTCGCCTTCGCCTTCGACTCCGAGCTCCTTCCAAGTTACGACCGCAGCGGCCCCGGCCTCCTCGGCCATCTTCCGCCGGAAGGCGCGAAGCCTCTCCCCCAGTTCGGGTCGCTTCAGAGCCAGAATGGACACGGCCAGGTAGGCCGCGTTCTTGGCCGCGTCGACTCCCACCGTGGCCACGGGAACGCCGGGGGGCATCTGGACCGTAGAGAGAAGGGCGTCGAGACCGCCCAGGGTGGCGGAGAGGGGAACCCCGATCACGGGGAGGGTCGTGCGGGCGGCCACGGCCCCGGCCAGGTGAGCGGCCATTCCGGCGGCGCAAATGAAGACCTCGACACCCCGCGACTCGGCCTCGGCCACGTAGGCGGCCAGAGCCTCCGGCGCCCGGTGGGCCGACAGCACGCGAACCTCGGCGGACACGTTGAACTCGCGTAGGACGGTGGCGGCCTTCCCCATGACGGGGAGGTCGGAGCGGGAACCCATCAGGATGGCGACGAGAGGGCTCATGGAGGTCATCCTTTCCCGGAACCGGGCGGGGGGACCGCTCCCGACGGCGCCGGTTCGACTGGAGGCGCTTGATGCGTAGTCGTAGTCTGGGTCACCGAGGAGGACGGCCGTCCAACTGCCGCGGCTCGCGCTGTCTCGACGATCCCGTCAAGGACTTCAATGACCTCGGCATCGACCTCGGACGGTTCTAGTAGACCCGCCAGGACGTGGTAGTTGGTCTTGCGCATGAGATCCGGCAGATGCAGGCGCTGGAAGAAGGCCTCGAAAAGAGGGTCAAGGAAGTCGTCCGAAACCTTGGTGTCCGGGGACCAGGGCGACGTCTTGCGCAGAGTCCGGAGAGCGCTTTCGAGCTCAACAATCGCTTCCTCCATGGGCTCAACCCAAGCCGCATCCATTAGGGGACCATACTCCCGGGTCGCCGCCTGCCTGGCCCACCGCAGCAGAACCTCTCGGGTGCAGAGGTAGCTCTCGATCTCCCGCCGCCGCCAGCAGTGCCGCGGTAACGGAGGGGTGGGCTGCCCGGGTCGCACGTCGCGGTCGAACAGAGCATAGCCGCGGAGAGTGGGCACTGCTTCTCGCAGGCCGAAGAAATGCGCCTCCGCAGTCTTGGCGTCATTGCCCACATAGCTCGCGAAGGGTCTGGCCAGAGCCTCCTCGGCGGGATGGCGGAGGAGGCTCGCAAAAGCCCGCAGAATGGCTAAATCGGTGGAACCCTCCAAGTACAGGACCCAGCCGGTCTGCATGGCCTGGTAGTACTGGTCGAAGCCGATCTCCCTCAGGGACTTAAGCACCTGGGCTCCCCGGTCGTTTATCCGGTGAGGCTTCCCTACGAAAGCCACAACCACGTCGCGTTCGGCGGCCTCGTTGAGAACGACCTCCGAGTGGCTGGCGATGACGATCTGACTCCCCTGCTCCCGCGCCTGCTCGCCAAGAAGCTCATAGATCTGGCGCTGTCGAAGAATCTCGAGGTGAGCGTCCGGCTCGTCCAGGAGAAGGACCGAACCGGGGTTGACGGCCATGTGGGCGGATAGCAGGAGAGTCTGCTGCAGGCCGCGCCCCGAGGCGGAAATGTCCAGCCTGGTCCCCTGCGAGTCGCGGTAGTCCATGGCGATCTCGCCCCGTTCCGGCAGGTAAGTCGGAGCCTCCAGCCGGACTCCGAACAGGGTCTGGATGCGCCGGACGATGGCGTCCCAGCGTGCCTTTCCGTCGGGGCCACTCGCGACCTGGAAACAAAGGTTGCGGAGAACCTCCGCCGTCCGACCCTCCCCCAGCAAAACATTGATGGCGCCCAGATCGAGCCGTACCTCCCGGGAAGCCAGGCCCGACATCGGTGGGAGAAACGCCACTTTGAGGTTGGCGACCGCCTTCGGAACCGGCATCCGTTCCAAGGTTCCGCCCAACAGCCTCAGAGGCCGGCAGTAGAACGACTCCGCGTTGGCATAGTCGAACTCCAAGCCGCATTGCCAGACCGCGCCGGAGTCGACCCCCTCGACGATGATCTCGACCCGCACGTTCTCGGTCTGCTGCCTATTGGAATCGTCCCGTTGCACGTCGCGCACATGCAGATTGCGCCAGAGAAGGTTTGCGTCCGGAACAGGAACGGCGACCAGGTCCCGCCGGTTTATGGTCACCCCCGGCCGCTTCACGGCCTGGCTCGATCCCCGTTTCTCACTCCAACGCTTGACCCCGATGTCCCAGAGGGCCAGGGCCTGAAGAGCGGTCGTCTTGCCGGAGTTGTTGGGTCCGATGAAGACGACCGGGCTTCCGAGCTCGATGTCGACGTCGTCGAAGAGCTTGAAGTTGCGCAGGGTCATGCGGGTCAGCACGTAGATCCCCCCGTTCGCCCGCTCCGCGGGGCGTGAGGTTGGCCGTCCGGCGCCGAGCCTCGAGGGCTCCGGGCAAGAGGACGGTTCATGGTCCTTCCTGATTCTTCCCCAGTAGGCAAACGCCTTTCGCCTTTCTCCGCCATGCCTGAGCGGGATCAGCGGGTGGTCGGCGAAGACAGGCGCGGTGGGAGAGAAAGGAAGCCGTGCCGCGAGACCCGGATCTCCGACAGCAGCTACCTCTTCAGCGGCGTGCCCCAATGCCTAGGGGCCATTCTCGGATTGCTGGCGGCGTTCGTGGCCCTTGGCTCCCAGATGACCGCTTCCGTCTACGGCGTCAACCCGGCTCGCATCCTGCTGTCCGATCCCCAATTCCGCCTCCTGGGCGCCGCCTACGTCATCACGATCCTCGTCGGCTTCTCTTTGATCCCCCTACGTGAGCACCCTCTGGCCGGATCTCCTCTCGACGAGTTTGCCCTGCTGGGTCTCACCGGCTGGCTGCTCCGTCAGACCCTCCTCTTCATCTACCGGGTGCTGGGCATGCTCCGTCCCCTGGGCATGATCAGGGAATTGCTGGCCGACCTAACCGGCGACGACATTCTGAAGGCGACCTTCCACGAACCGGCCACCGGTACCTGGGAGGCACCCAGGATCGCCGATCCGCTCGACCAGCCGATCCAGCTTCTAAGGAAACTGGCGGCTCGGGCGGAATCCGGCGAACTGACCGAGTGCATCGAGGAGGTGTGCGCCACTCTCGTGCCCAGACTCGCCAAGCTCAACGACACCGCGATGGCCCGGGCTGCGGTCCACCTCTGCTACCGTCTTGAGTACGAGGAACGACAGTGGGACGTGGGAACCAAGCTGGCCTTGTTCGGAGGGTGGCTGCTCCTCGCCGGTGATCTCCGCAAGATAGCCGCAGCCAAGCCCATGACTCTCCAGCACCTGCTATCCTGGGCACTGGCACGCTGGAACTTTCTGTGGGGTGTGGAACCGATCGCATTGCACATGTCTATGTGCGCCGCTTGGATTGCGGCGGACCTCTATGCCCTTGAACCCGAAGAGTGTCTAAAGGCGGTAAGGAAGACTGCCGGCCGGCGACGAGACCTCACGGCCGATAGGGCCGTCAGTGAGCTACTGGACGCCGCTAAGAAGTTGCTCGTGACGATGGGCTTGACGGACCTCCGTGTCCTGCGGCTCTGCGCCGCTCTTGAGAAGGCCAAGGAAGTCAAGGACGGCTAACCCCGACCGGCCCACTTGCCGCCACCCCCGCTCCGGCGCCCCTACCTTCGCGCGTCGCGGCGAAGAAACGGCGCCCTAACCTCGCTCGACGTCAGCATCCCGTAGAGCCCCGGCCTCCGGTAGGCATTGCCCCAGACCTCGCGGGGCCGCCACTCCCTGAGCCGGGCGAGGTCCGATGCGGGCGCTCTCGGGCGGCCGCCGTGTCGAGGATCAGTGCCGCACCCGTCGAACCCCTCGATCGCGCCGAACTCATACTAGTCACCCCTTCTCCCGCCCTGCTTCCCTCGCCCGGACACCAAGTCCTGCCTGCGGCAAAGGGGCAGGTGCCTGGCCCTGAGGAGTCGAAGGTGAAGCTTCTTGTGCCCCTGGGCTCCAGGCGACGACTCCAGGCAAGAAGCGGGAGGCCCAATTCATTGCCCTACATCCTAGAGTACCTGACCTTCATCAAGGGCTTCTCGCGGAGCGCCAAGCTCTACATGGTCTCGTTCTCCGTCTGGCTCCTGGCCATGGGTCTTATGTCGATTGACCTCAACCTCTACCTCCTGCGGGTCGGCCACGGCGAAAGCCTTCTAGGCACTCTGGTCTTCTGTGTCTGCATGGCCAGTGTGATCTTCGCCCTGCCGGTGGGCAGGATGAACAGCCGTCTCGGGGGTTGGCGATCGCTTCTCTTGGTCGCGTCAGTCGTGTCGGCGGCGGCCACTCTGACCCAAGTCCTCTGGCCCTCGACCGGCGTGCTCGTCGTCGCCTCCTGGGCGGCCGGGGCGGCCCGGTGCGTCTGGCTCATCTCCTACGGACCCCTGCTCGCCGACGCCAGCAGCGATGCGGAGCGGTCCCATCTCTTCGGCTTTCAGTGGTCCCTGATCCTCGCGGTCAACGTCGCCGGCAGTTGGCTGGGCGGCGTGCTGCCCAGGTGGATCGGCGCGCTGACCCACGCCGCCCCCGACGCGGTGTCTTCGCTTCGCGGAGCGCTCCTCATCGGCGCCGTTCTCTCGGCCCTGTCGATTGTGCCCCTCCTGGCCCTACGGGAGGGGGAAGCCGCTCCTCGGACGTCGGGACTCGCGGCCACCGCCAAGTCGGCCCTCGCCGACCGCGCGCCACCACCCGGACCCGACGCGGACGGCCCGGCGGCCCCAGCCGGATCCACCCTCGCCCGCTGGGGCCTGGAGAACCCTGTCCTTGTCACCAAGCTGATCATCCGGAACATGCTCGGTGGTCTGGGGGCGGGTCTCTTCGTGCCCCTGCTCAATGTCTTCATGTACGGTCGCCTCGGCGCGAGCCCGGTTCAGATCGGACTGATCTTGGCCGCCGCCTCGGCCATCGGTGGGGTCACCGCCCTGTCAGCCCCCTTTCTGAGCCGGCGCTGGGGCAAGATCCGGGTCATCACCGCCTGTGGGCTGATCGGCCTGCCGCTCCTGGCGGCCCAAGGTTTCGCGCCATCACTCGGGGCCTTCGCCGTAGCCTACATCATCCGGGCCGCGATCTCCAACCTCCCCGGCCCCCTGTTCGACACCTTCTACATGGAGGTGGTCGGCAAGCGCGAACGCGGGATGTTGGCCAGCCTCTCCAGCATGTCCTGGGACCTCAGTTGGGCGGTGGGCGGTTGGCTCTGCGGGGTCTTGATGCAGCGGGTCTCCTATACTCTGCCCTACGCCCTCGCCCTGGTTTTTCTGGCGGTCGCCATCGGTTTCTTCTTCTTTTCGTTCCGTTCGTATGACCCTCCGTCGGCCAAGCGCCGGCGAGTCCACTCCCTTCGCCCGGCAGGTCGGACCTGGGCTTCCGTCGAACCGCCTTCCGCGCGGTAGCGGTTCGTTCCAGTCGGCGACGAGCCGCCTGGAAAGTCGGAGGAGTTCTCGTGTCGTCCGAAGCACTTTACCGTTCGCTCCTGGGGCGGCTGGTCAGGCCCATTGGCGATCGAGTCTTTGACCCCGCCTGTCCCCGTTGGCAACGGGAACTGGAGACCCTCCAGTGGCAGGATCCGGAGCTTATCCGGGATTTGCAGTTGCGGCTCGTCAAGACCATCGTCGAGCACGCCTACGCCCAGGTGCCCCACTACCGCGAGACCTTCGACAACGCCGGTCTCCACCCTCGGGATCTCACCCCGGACACCTTCGCCCGGGTCCCTATCCTCGAAAGGAGAACCATCCGGGAGAAGTTCCCCCTAGGCATAACGGCTCGCGGAGTCGACCTAACTCGTATCCGCCCGGTTCGCACTTCGGGGACCACCAGCGAGCCCGTCCGGATCTACCCCGATCCACGGGTGGCCGCCTTGAGCCGGGCCACCTTTCACTGGCTCAACGAGATGGCCGGCATCGCCATCACCGACCGCCGGCTGCATCTCGACTTCGCTCCCGGCTCGCCCAACTGGCTCCATCGGGTCCGCTACCTGGCCGGGCGGGCCCGCCGGGTCTCGGCCGATCCAGTCCTCGATCGGGACTGTCCGGCCATCGCCTCTGTGCTGAACCGATGGAGACCGCAACTCATCACCAGCTACCCGTCCCTCCTCCGGCTGGCGGCCCTGGCCCTGCGGCGCGGCGGGTTATCGTTGGACTTCACTCCCACGGCCATCTGCTACCAGTCGGAGAGCATGGACCAGGAAACCTATGACCTCGTCCGGGCCACCTTCGGCGCGCCCGTCTACGCCCGGTATGGGATACGGGAGGTCGCCTCGTTCCTGGCCCAAAGCTGCCCGGTCGCGCGCGGTGGTAAGCCGGGCAATCGTCCACACGCCGCCGGCCCTGGCCCCGGGCAGGACGCCGGCCCTGGCCCCGGGCAGAACCTTCACATTAACGCTTTGGCCGCCTTCGTTGAGGTTGTCGACGCCGACGGCCGGCCCCTACCCCCGGGCCAGGAAGGACGGCTTCTCGTCACCGATCTTTGGAATCGGGTCACTCCCTTGATCCGCTACGATTCCGGCGACATCGCCTCCCTGGACGCGGAACCCTGTTCGTGTGGCCGCGGTCTCCCGCTGCTCAAGACCTTGGCCGGACGGAAGGCCGAGTACCTGGTCTTGCCGTCGGGCCGGATTCTTCCGGCCACGGCTCTCTACCCGCCGCTTTTGCCGGAGATGGATCGGCTCTGGGCCTACCAGTGGGTCCACCTAGAGGAGCGACGGATCGAGATTCTCGTCGTCCCCGTCGGCCCGGACTTTGGCCCCAAGGACACGTCTTCCCTGGAGAGTTCCGTAAGGGAGTTCCTGGACGAGCCGATGGACGTCACGGTTAGGATCGTCTCCGAGATCCCGCGGGAGCGGTCGGGCAAGCGCCCGCAACTCAAGGTGGCGCCCGCCCTCGCGAGCACGCGGCGAGCCGGCGGCGCGGAGAACGCGCCGGAGGACATCGCCCCGGAGGGCGGACCCCGTCTCCGCGGAGAGGAGAACCCGGAATGATCAAGACCGCCACAGTGTTGGGGGCGGTGGGGGTGGCCTTCAGCCTGATCTCAGTCGTCGTGGACTTCGCCGTTGGGCTTTCGGTCGCCCTCCTGCCGGGAAGCGGCCCGGCTCTCATTTGGGGGGCAGCCCTCGGCGCGGCTCTGGAGTTCCTGCTTCCCGTCGCCGCCGCCGTCGCCACGACGCGAGCGTCTGAAAACCCGAAAACGGCCGGCATCGTTCTCACCACCTGCGGGGCGGCGAGCCCCTTTGTGGGTTCAACCACGGCGGCCCTGTTCTACCTGGTCGGAGGCCTGATGGCTCTGTCGAGCCCGGCACCCGCCCGCGCGCGGCCCGGCCCAATCCGCGCCACGGCTAGAGCGGGCTCTCCGGGGGCTGAACCCGACCCTCGTGAACCCGCTCTGGCTTGGGTTCGCGGAAGTGGCCTCCTCGGCGCGATCTCCGGCATAGCCGGCGGCCTGTTCATCCTCGTCTGGCCGCGGGGACACGCCCCGGGGGCTGAGACCTTGGCCGTCTCCTGGATCGTACCGGCGGCGGCCGCGGCTGGGCTGGGGATCATGGGCCTTGCCGGCGGGCTTGTCGCCAGGCAGAGACCTGGTCCGGGAAGCTCCCTGATGATTGCCGCCGGAGCGGTCGGCCTCTTCGTGTCCCTCTTCTTGTGTGTACTGCTCTTCATGGCCGACTCGCCTCTGGGAATCTGGCCGGTTCTCTCCTCGCAGACTCTGCTCTACAGCGGCGTGACCTTGGCCCTGACCGGGCGCTCGCGACGCCCTACCGCCGGAGCGGGCCTGGGGGGAGGATGAGGAATCTGGCCAAGGACCCGGAAGGATGCTTCGTGGCCGAGGTCGACGGGCGGTTCGCCGGGCACGTTTTTTCCCGTCGCTGGGGCGCCGTGGGCTGGACCGGCACCCTGGGGGTATTGCCGGCCTACCAGGGCCTGGGCGTGGGGCGGGCTCTCCTCCGCCGCAGCCGCGAGCATCTTCTCGCCGGCGGCTGCCGCTACGTGGGTCTGGAGACCATGCCCGACTCGGCGGCCAACATCGGCCTCTACCTGGGCGAAGGCTACCGCGTGGATAGGTTCACCCTCGGCTGGATCAAGTCTCTCGACAGCGGGACCTGTCCGACGAAGCCCTCATCCGTCCGGGAGGCGAGCGCCGGCCGGAGCGCGGAGCGGGGTACCCGGACGGCGACCATGTCCTCTTCCTGGGCCACCGTGGAAGACGGCTCAGACTGGCTCTCGGCCCTCGCCGGACTCGCCGACGCCGTTCTGCCGGGTCTCGACTTCGGGCCGGAAGCCCACCTCCTGCTCGAGCACGGCCTGGGAGACGTGCTCCTCCTGCGCGAACGCGGAGTCCTGGTCGCCGCCGCCGGGGCGCGCCCAACCGACTCCGCCGCCTTGTCGCCCGTCAGCACGGAGTTCCTCCTCCTCGGTCCCGGCGCGCCACCTGAGGCGGTCCTGGCCGAGGTCGAACGTCGCGTGTCGGACCTTGGAAGGACAACCTTCAGTCTCGTCGCGGAGTGCCGGGCCGTGGGCGGACACTCCCACGACCACGGACCGGAAGCCGATCTGGAGTCCGTCCTCTCCCGGCGGGGCTACCGGGTCTCGATGACCAGCCTCCGACTACTGGCCACCGGCTGTCCATCCTTGGCCGGCGCCATCTGCTGGCGCTGGGCGGGCTAGCGGCCTGTGCGACCGTAGAACTCGTCCTCGGCCCGGACCCGACGTAACAGCCCCTTCGGGCCATTCATAGGCTGTGGTCTGTAAGGAGACACCCAGCTTCAAGGGGGGGGCAGTGGCGCTTCATGGACAGCCAATCTCCCCTCGGCCGCTCCAGTAGCCTGACAATTCTCATGCTAGTCGACGCTCTAAACATTGGCGGAGTAGAGACGCACGTTCTTACTCTGGGCAAGGAACTTAGCCGTAGAGGGCACCGGATCATCGTGGGGACAGCGGGAGGGCCTCTCCTGGACACCTGCCACGCCGCTGGTTTGAAGACGGTGTCCCTCCCCTTCCGAAATGACGACCCCGTTGGCCCTGAACTCTCCGAACTGCTGACGCGGACGAGGCGTCTCATTGAAAGCGAAAGGGTGGACGTTCTCCACGCTCATCTCATCAGCGGGATGAAGATAGCCGCCCAGGCCGCCCAGGAAACGACCGTACCGTTGATTCTGACGGTCCACGGGGCTTTCTACCCGCTCAAGGAGCTGAGGCGAGCGGCGGAGGTAAGCGACCGCGTCATCGCGGTCAGCCAGCCCGTGTCCAAGTGGCTGTTGTCCGCTCTCGGGCTTCCCCGCGAGCGTTTGGCCGTGGTTCCCAACGGGATAGACGTCGGGCTGTACTGCCCCGGTGAACGACAGGGCTTCCGCCAAGAACTGGGGCTGCCTCCTGAACAGAAGCTAGTCGTGTCCTGCGGACGAGTCACATGGGGAAAGACCCGGGGCATCACCGCCGCGATTGAAGCCATCGCCGAGCTTGCCCTGACCCATGATCTACACTTCGCCGTCGTCGGCAGCGGCTCGGATACGCCGTTGGTCAGGGTCATGGCCGATTTGGTCAACGGCAAGCTGAATCGTCAGGTGGTTTCCGTGGTCGACGCGCGGCTGGAGCCTGTTGGGATCTACCGTGCGGCCGATGTCGTCCTCGGGACGGCGCGGGTTGCCCTGGAAGCTATGAGCTGCGGTCGCCCGGTGATAGCCTTGGGGAACGCGGGCTATGTGGGATTCCTGAGAGCAGACAACATCGAGAAGGCCTGGAAAGTCTACTTCGGCGACCATGATGAGTTCGCGCCAATCACCTCCCGGAGGTTGAGAGAGGACCTCGACTGGGTTCTGCGGAACACGGAGACGGTCACCACGGCGGCCGAAGAGTGTCGCCGGTGGGTGGTCGAGAATTTCGACATTGAACGGGTTGCCCGGGCGACCGAAGACATCTACCAATCCTTGGTGGAAGCTCGGGCCGAGACGACCAACCTTGACGTCGGGACACCGGTCGCAGCCCCGCCATCGGAGCTCGGCTCGCGGTCGGAGATTGCCCCGCGGTCACCGGCTGCCGAAGCCAGGACTGTGCGACCGCCGGCGGAAGCGGGCCACCCTCTTGTGAGTGTCGCCGTTTCGGCCTACAACCGAGGCCCGTTCCTTCGCGAGTGCTTGGAAGCGATAGCCGCTCAGAGCTACAGACCGCTTGAGGTCCTCGTGGTCGATGATGCCTCGACCGACAATACCGAAGAGGTCGCTATGGACTGGTGGGCCGAGGCCTCGCGTGACCCCGGTTTGTCGTTTGTCTACCATCGGCTCCCCCACAATGTCGGAGTGGCCCGCGCCCAGTCGATGGCCTACTACCTCAGCCGGGCGGCCTACATCGCCAATCAGGACTCCGATGACGTCAGTCACCCGGACCGGATAGCGCTTCAAATGCAGTTTCTTACCCAAAATCCGGATTGCAGTTTGGTCGGGACGAACATCGGCGTGTTTCGAGACGACATCTCCGCAAGCCACCGCTCGACCTGGATTCGCTACGGCCACGACATCGTGACCAGCTACCGTGCGGGAAAGCACTGTGTCAGCTTTGGGACGTTGGTCTTCAGGCGCGCCGTCCTTGAGAGAATCGGCGGGCTGACCTCATTTGCCGAGGGTGCCGAGGATTGGGAGTTCATCGCCAGGGCGATAACCCAGGGGTTCATTGTCGACAACCTCAGACAGGTTCTCTACTTCTACCGCCGGCACGACAAACAGAGGTCGACCCAGTACTACAGCGCCAGGGAGGATACGGCGATGAGCCTGACGCAGATGGGGAAGGGGTCAACCCCATGAGACGGAGAGTCCTCTACCTCGGGTGGGTGAATCACGGAAACCTCGGCGACGAGGTCTGCCGAGACGTCTTTGTCGCCCAATTGGCCGCCGCCGCTCGGGGAAGATGCGAGCCCGAAGTGGTGGCGCTCTACCCGTCCGGTATCTCGGAACAAGACTTCCGCCGGCTACGCCCCAATCTAGTCGTTCTGGGCGGGGGCTCGACGCTCGGACTGCCCTACGTAGGTCCGCTGGTCATCGCCCACAGATTCGGAGTGCCTACGGCTGTCTGGGGCTCAGGCATCGACCGTCTCTCCGACCCGGCCCTGGCGGCTCTCACCAGGGGCGCTCCCCCGAGTCTCTCCGACATCTACACCGATGAGATCTTCCACGTCCGGGAGGCTGTCAACGGGTGTAGCGCCGCAGGGGTCAGGGGACCCCACACCCTTGAGGTCCTCAAGCTCATCCAGAGCGGGCCTCCCAGCCTGGAGGTGTGCGGAGACCCCGGACTCTTGCTCATGGCGGGGTCGTCGGATCTCGGGTCCGACGCGTCCGGCCCGCCCGAGTGGTTTGGGGCCGGCGATCCGGTGATAGGGGTCAACTGGGGCAGAACGCGAAACCGCCTCTACGGAGGGAGTGAAGACCGACCGGCCTCTCTCCTGGCGCAGGCACTTGACCGTCTGCTACCGGAGGTCAGGGTTTTCCTCTACGCTGTCTGGAGCGAGGACCTGACGGCTCTAAGGGTTCTGGCCTCCCGCCTCGGACAGCCGGAGAGAGTCCTCTATCACGACAGAGTCTTTCCAGCCCCCGTTCTGGGTTCGTTGCTCAAGAAATGCTTCTTCACGATCAACCTGAAGCTCCATGGGAACGTCTTCTCGGCCGCCGTTGGCCGCCCATTCGTCTGTCTCGCCTACAGCTCAAAGGCCTACGACTTTGCCGCGTCAGTTGCCTGTGAGGCTCTGGTCATCCGGGTCGATGAGCCGCGGCTTGACGACCTGATTGTCGATGCCGGCCGGGCCATCCAAACCGAAACGGCCCGGTACGAAGCCACCATCGAGGCTGCCCGGCGGACATACACCGCGAAGCTCACCACCCTGGCCGAGAGGTGTGTTGATCTTGTGGTCTGAGATGCCCGCTGGGGATTTCGCCTTGGGGTTGCCTTCGAGCCTGGAGGGGCGGGGTCTAATTATGGGCTACGGGCGGACGCCCATCACGCCTGGTCGCTATCTGGAAGACAGCCTTCGGAACTTAGGGGTGAGGGTGGATGTCTCCGAAACAGAAGTGGACTTCGCCGAAGTCGATCCGAGAGCCTGCGCGGCTGTGCTCTTTGTCGAGAGTCCCTCCCGGCCTCAGGTCAAGGTCAAGAACATCCACCTCGCGTCTGTGCCGAGACTCTTCTGGGTCCACCACGGCGTGAACCGGTGGCAGGACAACCTGGGGCTGTGCGGGCGCTACCGCCCCGACTTAATGCTTCTGTCCGGGGTGCTCTACCTGGCTTCTCTCTTCCCGGTCCCTGTGCACTTCTTTCCGTTCGCCGCGGCGAGTTGGATCTTCAACTCCTCCAAGCCCTTGGCCGGACGCGGTCATGACATCTCCTTCGCGGGCACCGTGCGCTCCCACCTGTACGCCACCCGGTTGGAGACCCTCAGGGCTACCGAAGCCCGCTTCAAAGCCAGGTTCAAGCTGTCCCTGCGGTCAAACGTGTACCTTGAGGACCTCGCCACCCTCTACGGCGACTCCAAGATAGTCGTCAACTGCTCCGCCGACCTCTTCGGTCACGGATTGAACCTGAGGGTCTTTGAAGCCATGGCCTGTGGAGCACTGCTGGTTACGGACAAAGTGCTTGACTTCGAAAAGCTGTTCCGAGACGGCGAGCACTGCGTGGTCTACGACGACATCCCGGACCTGCTGGACAAGCTCGAACACTATCTGACCCATCTTGACGAGGCCCAGGCCATAGCCTCGCGCGGGCACGAAGTGGTGCTCGAGAAACACACCTACGCAGACCGCGCCCGGGAAGTGCTGGGGCTGATCGCGCGAGTCGCGGACGAGCGGGCCTTGGGCAACACCGCGAGATAGCGGGGCTTTGAGTGAAAGGACTTTGAAAGGGAGTTCTGGGCCATGGGACTCGCCTGGATCGACGAAACGGCTCGAATCGGCCCGGGATGCCGGCTGGGTCACAACGCCGTGCTGCTCGCGGACGTCACCCTCGGCCAGGATGTCTACGTCGGGCACAACACGGTTATCCACCCGGGGACACGGATTGGGACCGGCGCCCGGATTGAAGACAACTGCACAATCGGCCGGCAACCCCGTTCGTCTTTCCGCAGCACGCGGAAGGTCGAGACGGTTGGGCCGCTTGTTCTTTCACCAGGGGTTATCGTCGGGTGTTCCGTGGTGCTCTACGCGGGCAGCACCATAGGCCCTCACTCTATGATCGGGGACCTGGCCTCAATCAGGGAGCAGTGCGAGATAGGCGAAGAGGTCATCATCGGAAGAAATGTGATGGTCGAGCTCAAGGCCCGCATCGGAGCTCGGACCGTCATCCAGACGGCCTGTCACATAACCGGCGACATTGTCATCGAGGACGAGGTCTTCTTCGGGGCGGAGGTCGTGACGATGAACGACAAGTACATGAGCCGCCGCCCGGGCGTGGGCTATTCGGGGCCGGTGGTCAGACGGGGCGCGAGCGTTGGGTGCAACGCGACCCTTCTCCCCGGAGTGGTCATCGGCGAGGGCGCCATGATCGGGGCGGGCGCCGTGGTCACCAAGAACATCCCACCCTTTGGGGTGGCTGTCGGCGTCCCCGCTGTCGTAATCAAGTCCCTTCCGCGCCCGGACGGGGGTGAGGGGTAACCGGTGATACCTATAGCCGCGCCTCAATTGGGGCCCGAAGAGGAAAAGGCTGTTCTGGACGTCCTGCGCTCGGGGGTCCTGACCCAGGGACCTGTGACCGAGGAGTTCGAGCGGGCCTTCGCCGGCTTCTGCGGGGTCCCCTTTGCCGTGGCCGTCGCCTCGGGAACCGCCGCGCTTCACCTTGCTCTTCTGGCCCACGGGATAGGTCCGGGAGACGAGGTGGTCACGACGTCGTTCTCCTTCATCGCATCGGCGAACGCCATCCGGCACGCGGGAGCGAAACCCGTGTTCGCGGACATCGATCCGTTGACATTCACCCTGTCCCCGGCCAGCGTAGAGAAGGTCATTACACCTCGAACCAAGGCCATCCTTGTCGTTCATCTCTACGGTCTCCCGGCCGACCTGGATGGCCTTGGGGAGCTGGCCGCTCGTCACGGTCTGACCCTCATTGAGGATGCCTGTCAGGCCCACGGCGCGCGCCACCGCGGCCAGGTCGTGGGATCGGCCGGCACGGGGTGCTTCTCCTTCTACCCTTCCAAGAACATGACGACTGGAGAAGGAGGGATGATCACCACGCGCTCGGCGGAGCTAGCCCGGACCTGCGCCCTCCTGAGGTCTCACGGCATGATCGGGGACTATCGGCACGAACTCCTCGGCTACAACTTCAGAATGACGGAAATCAGCGCCGCAATTGGGCTGTGCCAGCTTCAGAAGGTCGCGGCCTCCAACGATGCGCGCCGGCGCAACGCGGCCTACCTATCCGAGAGGCTGGCCGGCCTGGCCGGCGTCTCCCTGCCGATCACACCCGCAAATCGCGAGCACGTCTTCCAGCAGTACACAGTGCGAGTGACTACCCGGAGCGGAGATGCGGCACCCGAGGGTCTGCCGGACCGGGATGCGCTCGGCGCGTGCCTGGCGGCCAAAGGCATCGACGCTCGAGTCTACTACCCCGTGCCCATCCACCTCCAGCCGGTCTACCGCGCCGGTCCTGACTACCGGGACCTGATCTTGCCGGAGACCGAGCGTGCCTGCCGTGAGGTCCTGTCCCTGCCCGTGCACCCGGCCCTCGGCCGCGAAGAACTCGACAGAGTGATCGGAGCCCTGCGAGCGGCTCGGGCTCAAGGGGAGGAGCGGCAGTGATCACCGCAGCCGTGGTCGGAGTGGGGTCGATGGGGCGGAACCACGCCCGGGTTTATCGAACCCTACCCGGCGTAAGGCTTGTTGCCGTCGCCGATTCCGACCCCGAGGCAGCCGGCCGCGTGGGTCAATTCTACGAGGTCCCGTTCTACGTTGACCTTCGGGCTATGTTGGCCCAAGCACGACCTGACGCGGTCAGCGTGGCAGTACCCACGGCAAGTCACTTCGCGGTGGCCCGAGAGTGTCTGCTGGCGGGTTGTCACGTTCTGGTCGAAAAGCCCATAGCCGCAACGACCGCACAGGGGTTGGACCTGGTGGACCTAGCCGGGCGTGTAGGACGGGTCCTGATGGTTGGGCATGTTGAACGGTTCAACCCGGCCGTCATCGAGATGGCCCGGCGCCTCGATCGCGGGCAACTCGGTTCCATCCTCTACATGCTGGGTCGCCGCCTTGGGCCCCCGCCACTAAAGAGACCTCCAGGTGGCGTGGTCCTCGATCTGGCCTGTCATGATATTGATGTGATGCTCCTTCTCTGTGACGCGGAAGTTGAGGACGTCAGTTCAAAGACAAGGTCCATCCGACAAGGCAAGGAGGGGGCAGACAGCCAGGATTTCGCCATCGCTGTCCTCCAATTCTCGAATGGGGTCTTGGGGATCCTGGAGGCGAGTTGGGTAACACCCACCAAGGTCCGGGAGCTCTGGGTCACGGGCGACAAAGGGATGTTCGTCCTCGACTACCTGGCGCAAGACCTGTGCTACTACCCGGGAAGCCCTTCCGTGGACGCCGATCGTCCCGGAGCCTGGAACGTGCTTGATATCCCGCGTGGCGGCGCCGAAAACTGCATGGTCCGGTACGGCATCCGCCGGGCGGAACCCCTCTTCGTTGAGCTGTCTTCATTTGTGGGAGCAATAAGCCGACAGGACTACAGCTTGGGCACGGTGTGCGCGGCGGTGCGGGCGCTTGAGATAACGGAGCGGCTAGCGGCCCGTGCGACTAACCCGTGCTTCTTAACAACCTGAGATGACTGGCCGGCCATGTCGCCGTCCCTGACGCCTAGGGTCCCCCAAGTCCTCCAAGTTCTCCCGTCTTTGGCAGCGGGGAGGATCCAACTGATCTACTCATTTCCTTGGACTTAGTTTCCCAGGATGCAGCGCCCTTGACTGGGAGGAACCAGCACTATACGTCGAATACCTCATGCCGTTGCCAAATGAAGGGAGGACTCCTAGGTGGAAGACCGTCCCTGGTACGCCCATTGGCCGTCCGGGCTTCCCATTTCGCTCGACTACCCCCAGATTCCGGTGACGTTGTTCCTTGAGTCCGCCGCTCGGAAATGGCCGGACAAACCGGCGATCATCTTTCAGGTCGGGGAGGAAGTAACCACCTACGCGGAGCTGTACGAGAAGGCGCGGCGTTTCGCCACGGCGCTGGCCAGACTAGGGGTGCGCAAGGGAGACCGGGTGGCCGTCCAGCTCATCAATACCCCCCACACGGCTATGGTTTACTTCGGTATCCTGCTGGCCGGCGCTGTCTACACGCCGTGCAACCCTCTTCTCAGTTTCCGTGAGCTTCTCCGCATTCTAAATGACTCGGGCGCGGAGACCTTCGTCATCTTCGACATGTTCATGGACAAGTTCACTCCCATCCGTCACGACACCGGGGTCAAGAGGCTCATCGTCACCGGCGTCCAGGAGTTCATTCCGCCGCACGCGCCCCTGGACGTAAAGGGCTACGGCAGCCGGACCTACAGCCTTCTCCAACTCCTAAACGACACTCCGGACGACCCTCCCCTGGTGAAGATTGATCCGGAAAGAGACCTGGCCCATATCGCCTACACCGGCGGCACCACGGGCGTGCCCAAGGGCGTGCCCCTCACCCACGAGATGGTCGTCATCACCATAATCCAGCAGGCCATCTGGAGCTCCGGTGGCCGGCCGATCGTCGACCAGGACGGCCTCTTCCAGGTCATCGACCCCCTCGAATCCGAAATGAGAGAAGACTGGGAGTATCCCACGGTCTATGGCGGTTCGAGCTGGTTAGTCATCGTGCCTTGGGCCCACGCCATGGGCATCAACGCCTACCTCAACGGCCCGGTCATGAGGGGCGACACGATGATCGTCCATCCTCGCTTCGACCTCCCGGCCTACATGAACGACATTGAGAAGTACAAGATCACGATTTGCGGCGGGGCGCCTCAGTTGCTGGTGGCCATGCTGAACTACCCCGGCGTGGAGAAGCTCGACCTTTCGTCCGTGCGGGTCATCGGCAGTGGCGCGGCCCCCCTGCCCGTCGAAATCCTGGAGGGCTTGCAGCGCCTGATGCCCAATGGAATGATCGTGGAGGGCTACGGGTTGACGGAATTGACCCTGATGGCCACGGTCAACCCGACTAACCGCTCCGGTTTGAGAAAGGTCGGCTCGGTCGGCATCGCGGCCTTCGACACGGACATCAAGATCGTGGACCTCGACGATCCCGATATCGAGATCGGGTTCGGGGAGTACGGAGAGGTCTGCGTCCGCGGGCCGCAGATGATGCACGGGTACTGGAAGAATCCCGAGGAGACGGCCAGCGTCATCCGGGACGGGTGGCTCCTCACCGGCGACATCGGCTACCTTGACGAGGACGGCTACCTCTTCCTGGTCGACCGCAAGAAGGACATGCTCATCTACAACGGCCACAATGTCTACCCGAGGGAGTTGGAAGAACTCCTCTTCACCCATCGGGCCGTCCAGAACTGCGCGGTTATCGGCAAGCCTCACTCTCTGACCCAGGAGATCCCGAAGGCTTTCGTTGTCCCGAAGCCCGACGCGCAGGTGACCGAGCGGGAGCTGATGGACTACGTAGCCATCCGGGTCGCTGACTACAAGCAGATCCGGGAGATAGAGTTTGTGCCCGAACTCCCGGTGAGCTACGCCGGGAAGGTCTTGCGGCGCGAACTCAGACGTTGGGAACTTGAGCGGATAAAAACCGGCGAGACGCAGCCCGAAACTGAGGAGGCCCTGGGGTTGTAGGCGCCCCCGGGCAGACCGCGGCCGGCTTGCGTCGCGGCGGAGGAGGCCGGCACGGCCCTCCTCCGCCGCGGCGCTTTTAGGCCTCGAAGACAACCTCGCCGCGAACATTCCGGCGGCGACGTTCAGGGCCAAACGGCGAGGGTGTCCGCCGGGTTACCGGCCAACACCGGACCGCCCCTGAAGATGAGGCTCGCCCCGCGGTCCGCGCCTGTCATGGACCACCCCGAATGTAGACGGGAACGGGGGTCACGGTGAGCTGGACGGCCCCGTTCTCGACCTTGATCTGGGTCGAAGCGGACTCCGCTCCGTCCGGTCCGGTGGCCATGGGCAGGACCAGTGCGGTCGCCCCGATGTCCTCAACCTCCAGCAGAACGGTCGCCTCGGGCGCGGGCTCGTCCGGCAGGCCAAGACGCGCCGGCTCCAGCCAGACCATCCAGACCGTCTCGCCGCCGGCGGATGCCCAGCGGTAGAGCCTAACGCTCGAAGACTCATCAACCTCAACCCGGCCCAGGTTCTCGTAGCTCTTCATTAGCCCGGCCAACTGCTTCAGGGCGAAAAAGAGCGGATGGTAGGCCGCCACGGCTCGCTCGCCGCCGAGGCCCTTGATCTCGGTCGTGGCCATCTCACTCCAGGCTCCGGTTCCCGCCGAGGCGGCGAAAAGCTTGCTCTTGGCCGGGGCAAAGCCCTCCATAAAAGCCGTGTCGATGAGGAGAACCCCCTGGTCGGCCGCGACGACCACCTTCTTGACCATGTCGGCGGCGACGTAGGTCTCGGTCCAGGCCAGAGCGACGGGATCGCCGCCGATGACCTTGGTGAAGTGGGCGGCCAAACGGGATCGATCCTCTTCGCGGGCCGGCGGGACGATAATGGCCATCGCCGACGGCGGCCGTCCGGTGACCGTGGCCGGTCCCCAACCAGCCAGAGGCGAAGGGGCCGTGTCGCCGATGACGATGGGCTTGTCGTAACCCCGCCGGCTCATCTCGTAGCGCAGCCAGGCCACGGTGTCCTCGATCTCCAGGGCGTCCCCGAGAGCGTGAAAGTCGACGGCGTCGAACAGGTCGGGGCGGTCCAAAACCGCGCGGATGTCGGCCAGGGAGTGGGTCATGATCCGAGGGTCGACGGCGGCGAAAGCCGCCGGGTAGCCTCCGGACGCCGGGTGATCGCGGAAGGCCGTGGTGGCCAAGAAGGCGGCATTGAGGACGATCACGTTGTCGGAGGCCGCGTGGGCGGCGCGGTAGGCCCGCTCCAACATCACCAGGTAGTCGGCCACCGGCTCGGGTTCGTAAGACGAAAACTCGGCCCCGATCTCCAGAAAGCGCACCGGCCACTTGAGGCCGGGCATGTCCTCCAGGCCGTCGGCGTCATAGCGCTCGACGACCCCGCCGACCCAGGCCTCGTAGAGGTCCAGGTATTCGTCCTTCGGGCGGTAGTTGGTCAGGTAGTCCTTCGAGGCCCAGCGGCTGCGGGACTTAAGGGTCAAGACGAGCTCGGTGAAGCCGGCGGCCTGGTACTCGCGGACAAAGCGGTCGGACGGTCTGAAGTCAATGGACGACCCCCCGGCCGGCTGCATTTTCTCCCAGGAGATGAGTTCAGGAAAGCCCTTGACGGCGGGAACGCCGAGAGCGGCAAAGGGCTGGGCCAGTCCCGGTGTGGCGTACTCGATGCCGATGAGAATGGGCGGCCGAGACGGGGTCTCCCCCCCGTCGGCGGCGGGAGTTTCCCCTCCAGTTCCCTCGTCCACCTGGGCCAGCCCCGGCGGCCGGAGGCATCCGCCGGAACTCGCCCCGACCGGTAGGAGCAGCAGGAGCGTGAGACCGGCCGCCAGAAGTGGGGTCCTTCTCTTTGAAGCGGTCACTGACATCGCCTTCCCCGGGCCGCGGCTGTTCGGCCCCAGTGCCATTCTACAGCAGGGTACAGCGCGCCGGACAAGGAACTCGACAGGGTGGGCGCCTAGGCGGGCCTTGGGGCGAACTTGGGGGGACACGGATTGGAGCGCGAACCAGCGAACGTGATAGTCACACCGCTGCGCGAGGGAACCGGGCAGGGTCGCTCCATCCCGGCCGAGCGCTTGACCCAGACCGTGGCCATTCTGCGAGCCTGTTTCCGTACCCCGGACGGCTACCCCACCCTGGAGGCGGCCACGGAGGAGATGGGGGACCTCTCGGCCAATGCCGCCTGTCTGCTGGCGGCGGTCGAGGGCGAACTCGTCGGCCTCGTCGGCGCCCTGCCCCGGTATCGCGGTCACGCCTGGGAGCTTCATCCCCTGGCCGTCCGGCCGGACCGTCAGGGGCGGGGGATCGGGCAGGCCCTCGTGGCCGCGCTGGAGGCCGAGGCCCGGGCCGCGGGCGTAAGCGTGATCTACCTTGGCACGGACGACACGACGGCTCGGACCAACCTGGGGGGGATAGACCTCTTCCCGGGGGTCCTGGCTCAGGCCCTCCGCCTGGAGAGCCGCACGGACGGACCGGGCGGTCATCCTTTCGCCTTCTACCGCCGCGTGGGTTTCGAGGTCGTGGGTCTCATCCCCGACGCGAACGGCTTCGGTCGGCCGGACATACTCATGGCCAAGCGGGTCTCGGCTCGGCCGGAAGACAGCGCCGCATTCCTATCGCCAGGAGGTGTCCCGAGTCGCCATGACGCGTCTCAGTCAGACCGCGACAGTCGATAAGCTCCCCACGCCTACCTCGGAGGGGGCCGTCAAGGTCGTAGAGGGGTTCATTCCCGAAGGCCAGAGAAACCGGCCCGGCGAGAAGCTCGATGAGTTGCGCTTCATTACCATTCACGACACGGGCAACACGCAGCGGGGAGCGGATGCCCTCAGCCACGAAAGGTATCTCCGCGGCCCCCAGGCCGCTAGCCCTGCCGACGACAGTCATCTCACATCCTGGCACTACACCGTCGATGACAAGGAAGCCCGCCAGCACCTGCCTCTCGATGAGTCCGGTTTCCACGCGGGTGACGGGGCAAGGGGCCCAGGCAATGCGACAAGTATCGGCATCGAGATCTGCGAGAACTCCGGCGGTGACCGGACCAAGGCTGAAGAGAACGCCGCGAGGCTGACGGCCCAGCTTCTGAAGGGACACGGCCTCACACCCGACGCCGTGGTCCAGCACAACAAGTGGAGTGGGAAGGACTGCCCGCGCGTCATTCGCGGCCGCCCAGACGGCTGGGGTCAGTTCATGGCCATGACCACCAAGTTCTACAACGATCCCACCGTCCCGCCTATCGGGATCGTCTCCCCCGCGACCGGCGCGGACCGGACGATATCCGGCCTGCGCATCCTGGTGAACCCGCAGTCCCTACAGGGGCTCGCCAGTGGGTTGGAACGCGGGGCGACAGACCTCCGCTTCATCCAAGGGCGCCTTAGCGGTTCCTTGAAGTCCCTCGACTGGGAGGTTCGCCGGCAAGCCGACATCGAAGGCCGTGGCGGCAACGCCTGCCGTCAGGCGGAGGCCCTGGCCGGTCGCTCCGAGGAATCAGCGCGGTGGCTGGAGGCCAAGATCCGGGCCTTCGTCGAGGCCGACGGGCAGGGAGCGACCAGCATCGGAACCGTGGCCAAGCGCTACGTGCTGGCACTCCCTCCGGCGCTCGCGCACGCGAAGGCCGAGGACTACGCTGGGTGGACGGCGTTCGTTCATTCGTCCCTGGGGACTCTGAAGGAAATCCTAAAGCCAATCGACTGGATCGCCGATCATCCAGCCGCCGTCAAGGCCTTCCGGACCGGCATGACCGGTGTCGGACGCTTCCTGAACGAGGCCACTCACGAGCGCGGACACATCAAGACGATGACCAGGATGGGCGACTCCATCCTTGACGGGGCGCCGGCTCTGGCCAAGTGCCTCAGCGCCCTCGGCTGGATCGAGCTGCTCAATGTCGTCCGTCGCTTCTACGCGAACGAGATCACCTTCGGCCAGATGGCTCACGACGGCGTCCACATCACCGTGGATCTGGCCATCGGGGCGGTCATTCCGATCCCGTTCGTGGGTGGCATGGTCTCGAACCCAATCGCCGACCGCGTCGCCGACTGGGCCTTCGCCAACATGCCCCCCCAGTACAGGTCGGTCCGCCGAGAAGACGTGCTCTAGAAAGGAGCCTCCCCATGTGGCCCATTGACGGCAAGGAAGCCAAGAAACTCCTCGGTGACATCATCGCCATCGACTCCGTGAACCCCTCGCTGGTCCCCGGAGGCGTCGGGGAGCGGGCGGTGGCCGCCTACATCGTCGACTACCTCCAAGGTCTTGGACTGGTGTCCCGGCTGGACGAGGTGGTCCCAGGGCGTCCCAACGCGGTCGGCGTGTTGCCGGCCGGAAGCGACGACAGCGAGGCCGCGCGCGAGGCCCAGGAGGCCATCGGCGGACCGCTCGCCGCCAAGCACGGCCTGATGCTCAACGGGCACATCGACACGGTCGGCACCCAAGTCATGCCTGCCCGGGCCTCGAAGGCGAGGGTGTCGGGCGACAAGATCCACGGCCGGGGGGCCTTCGACATGAAGGGCGGCGTGGCCATGGGCCTCCTGGCTCTCGCGACCGTCAAGCGGTCCGGGGTCAAACTTCGCCGCTCCGTCCTCTTCACCGGAGTCATGGATGAGGAGTACGCCAGCCTGGGAACGCAGGACATCGTCCGCCGCTACCAGGCCGACGCCGCGGTGGTCATGGAGCCCACCGCCTTGACCCTTCACCTGGCCCACAAAGGTTTCGCCTGGGTGGCCGTGGAGACTTTCGGCCGCGCAGCCCACGGCTCCAATCACCGCGAGGGCATCGACGCCATCGTCAAGATGGGGAAGGTCCTCGTGGCCGTGGAGGAACTCGGCCGCCAATATCTGGCCGGGGAAGGGCACCCGCTCGTGGGGCATCCTTCCATCCATGGTTCCATCATTCAAGGCGGCCGGGAACTCAGCACCTACCCCGACCACTGCACGGCTCAGTTCGAACGGAGGACTCTCCCGGCCGAGGATCCGGCCGGAGTGGCCCAGGAGTTCGAGAAGCTCTGCGCCCAACTGTCGGCGGCCGACCCCGGCTTCCGGGCCAGGGTCACCCTGGGGCTGACCCGTAACGGCTACGAGGTCAACCGCGACGAGACGGTCGTCCGCACCCTGGCCGACGCTCTCACGGCCGTCGCCGAGCGCGAGCCCGTCTTCGGGGGCTCGGCCCCCTGGCTCGACTCGGCCTTGCTCGGCGCCGCCGGCATCCCCACCGTCATCTTTGGACCCGAGGGCGTCGGCGCGCACGCCGCCGACGAGTGGGTCTCCCTCAGTAGCGTTGTCCTGGGGGCCCAGGTCCTGGCGGAGACTATCGTCCGGCTCTGCGGGTAATCGTGCGGGACAGCCCCGCGGCGGGTTTCGGGAGGCCCCCGGCGGCGCATCCTATGGGGCGGCAGTCAAACCCAAGCGAAGGAGCCCCAAAACATGACCGACGTGAGCTGCACCGTGAACACCTGCAAGTACTGGGAGAACGGCAACGCCTGTAAAGCAGATACAATCATCATCCAGAGCGATCTCTCGGGCGGCGTCTCCCCCAACACCCAACTGAACCAGCTTGACCAGACTCCGGCCACGAGCAAGGACGAGACCTGCTGCCAGACGTTCAAGAACATGCGGTGAAGCTTCCAAGACACGGGCCGAGGATGCGGGGACCCGCGAACGGCCGGTGGGCGGCCTTACGGCCGCCCACCGGCCGTTTGCCGCCCACCGCACCTCCGCGCCGGCTACGCCGCCGGCTGTCTTTGGCGGGCTAGGGCCTCGGATGGCGGCTGTCCGTTTGGATGAAACACAACTGCCCGCCCGGGTAGACCCCGTTGTTGGTGACCTTGTAGTCGTCGTGGTTGTGCATCGGGTAGAACTGGGGGAAGAAGCGGCTCGGATGCTCACTGTAGTTCCAGAGTAGCGGGTCCAGAGGGCAGGCGAAGCCTTCCATGGGCACGTTGACCCACCACGCCGGCGGGACCTGGGTCATGAGGGCCGGGTAGCCGCCTTGACCATCAAAGATGTAGGGATCGAAGGTCTTCTTCTTACTCGTGGCCTCCAGGAGCAAATCCCAGGTCTCACCCGACCCTATCGTCTGAGTAAAGCCCATCAGGTGGTACTCAAGGCGCATGGCGTCCTTGCCGGTCACGTGGAAGTGCCAGCCGTGGATGTGCCACGGAACAACCTGGTAGCCCATGTTGATCATCCGCAGCAAGAACGTCTGGCCGCTCACGACATGAACGTACGATTCGTAGCCCGGCATCGGGTGGCTCTTGAGAGTGTCCGGGAAGGCCCTGCCGTTGACCAGCCACCAGTCCGGCTTGTAGTCTACCGGATTGAAGGTGGGATCGTTGTCGTGCACCGCCTTGTGCCAGGTCGAGTCCAGGTCGCTGAGAAGCATGACGTAGTCTTTGTCATAGTAGGTCGAGGCGTGGTTATAGGCGAAGTTGCGGTTGGTGGCCCCGGGCGGAATCTCCACTCCGGCCTCGGCTAAGCTATCTCGGGACGGGTAGATGACCAGGGCGCCGTACATCCCCATCTGGATGTGCTGGGACGCCTCCTGGTGGCAATGGTACATGTACGTGCCGGGATTTTCGGCCGGAAAGTAGTAGACGACCGCTTCCCCCATCGGCACGCCGAAAGATAGCTCCGGGAACCCGTCGACCTGTGTGGCCACGTGCAGTCCATGCAGGTGAACGGTGTGAGGATCCTGGGGGACGTCCGGAACGGTCATGCCCAGGTTCACCAGGAGAATGTAGACGTGGTCTCCTTGCTCGCAATCGATGCGCGGACTCGGTATCGTGGCCGTGCCGATCAGGAGGGCGCGGTTCTCCGGTGTGTCGGCGAACTGCGGGTTTATCACCGTGCCGTCCTGAGAGTAGAGCCCACCGACAAACCCCCACACGTAGACATCGTCGGTGTAGGTCGTGTTCGGGCAGGGCTCGGCGTTCGTGGGCAAACGGATGAAGCCATCAGTGGCGAACAGGTTATACTGCAGCGTGCACATGGACGCAGACCTCCTCACGGCCATCTTATGTCTACCAGTCGCGTTTGTTTCCGCACCGTCCCCTAACGCTTCCCACCCCTGCCGTGAACTCCCGCCCGCCCCGGACCCCTGACCCCCAACCCCTCGCTCTTGGCCGGAATAGTGTGGCACCACGGGGGAGGCGACGCACCGGACCGATAGAGCCCGGGCGGCGCAGCGCGACCGGAGGGTGGGGGCAAGACCCGGACACAGAGAGATAGGCAGCCGGGTCGGGGGCATGAATCTAGCCGAGCTTGTGGAGGGTCAGCCGTTCCTGCGCCTCACCGGCGCCGTCGAGACAGAGGTTTCCGGGCTGACCCACGATTCCCGCCGGGCGAAACCGGGGATGGTCTTTTTCTGCCTCTCCGGACGGCGCCACGACGGCCGCGACTTCGCCGCCGAAGCCGTGGCCCGCGGGGCCATAGCCGTCGTCGCCGAGACTCCCCCACCCTCCCTCCCTCCGTCGGTAACCTGTCTTTTGATCTCCGATCCCCGGCGATCCTTCGCCCTAGCCGCGGCGGCCTGGTGGCGGTATCCGGCGACCAGACTCCGGTTTCTCGCCGTCACCGGGACCAACGGCAAGACCACGGTCAACCATCTCGTGGAGAACATCCTCCGGCGGGATGGACGGAGGGTCGGTCTCATCGGCACCGTGGAGAACCATTTGGGCGGCCGCAAGACCGTGGCCGGCCTGACAACTCCGGATGCCTGGGAGACCCAAGCCGGCCTGGGGGCCATGGTGGCGGCGGGCCTCACCCACGCCTGCGTGGAGGTGTCCTCCCACGGGCTGGCAGGCCACCGCCTGGCCGGATGCGCCGTGGACGCCGCCGTCCTGACCAACGTGGCTCGCGATCACCTCGACTTCCACGAGAACGTGGAGACCTACGCCAGGACCAAACTCTCCCTCTTCCAGGGTCTCGGCCAAGTCATGGGCTCGGGCGGAGGCTGGAGGGCGCCGGTCGCGGGGGTCAAGTCCGGTCCGGTCTACGCCGTCCTCAACAGTGACGACGCCTTCTTTGAATCCTTTCGGATGAGGACGGCCGGGCCCTACCTGGCCTACGGCGTGGTCCGCCCGAGCCACGTCAGACTGCTCGGCGCCGTCCTGGAGGCCCGGGGCTCCCTCGTGAGAGTCGCCTTTCTCCCCCGCCCCCGGGACCTGCCCGCGGCCGACTGGGTAACTCCGGCGGCTGGGTGGCCGCGGGAAGCGAGTCTGCGCTTCCCCCATCCGGGGCGCCATAACGTGAGCAATCTTCTGGCCGCCTTAACCGTAGCCTGGGCCGAAGGCTGCCGCTGGGAGGGTGTCCGGCAGGCGGCCGAGACGTTCCCGGGGGTGAGCGGTCGCTGGGAGCTGGTAGCCAGTCCGGACGGGGTAACCGGTGTCGTAGACTTCGCCCACAACCCGGGCGGCCTGGTCCGGGCCCTGGAGACGGCTCGCCTGGCCACGCGGCGACGGGTGATCCTGGTCTTCGGCTGCGAGGGTCGGAAGGATCGGGGGAAGCGGCCGGTGATGGGGGCCATCGCCTCCCGTCTGGCCGACCACGTCGTTCTAACGACGGATAACACCTTCGGCGAAGACGCCCGGCAGATTCTGCGCGACATCGAGAGCGGTCTTATCGACGGGACGGCAGCCGGATCGTGTCTCGGGGGCATCCCCTCCTGGGACGCGGCCGACTCCATCCTGGGCCGGAGCGGACGGCGCCGGGCGACCTACGAAATCGTGCAAGACAGGCGGGAGGCTATCTGCCGGGCAGCCGACGTCGCCGGAAGCGGGGATCTGGTCGTGGTCGCCGGACGGGGGCACGACGCGAAGCTGGTCTTCGGGTCGAACGTGGAGATCCTCGACGACCGAGAGGTCCTGGAGCGGGCCCTGGCCGACGTCTGCCGGACCCGTCACTCCCACTCGATAGTCGCGGGAGGCGCGGGCGGCTTCACTCCCACTCGATAGTCGCGGGAGGCTTGGAGGTTACGTCGTAGACCACGCGGTTGACCTCCGGCACCGACGCGACAATCCGGGAGGCGATGCCCTCCAGAAGGTCGTGCGGCAACCTGGCCCAGTCGGCGGTCATCCCGTCTTCGCTGGTGACGGCGCGAACGGCCACGGTGTAAGCGTAGGTGCGTTCGTCACCCATAACTCCCACACTTCGGACGCCGGGCAAAACGGCGAAATACTGCCAGAGGCGCCCCGGCCCACCCAGGCCGGCTCGCTCGATCTCCTCGGTGACGATGGCGTCGGCTTCCCGGAGGATGGCCAGCTTCTTCCTGGTCACCCCGCCGACGATCCGAATGGCTAGACCGGGACCTGGGAAGGGTTGCCGCCAGACAATCTCAGGTGACAGGCCCAGTTCGATTCCGGCCGCCCGGACCTCGTCCTTGAACAGGTTCCGAAGCGGCTCAACCAGCCCCAGGGACATCCGCTCGGGCAGGCCACCCACGTTGTGATGGCTCTTGATCACCGCCGAGCCGGCGATGCCCCCGCTCTCGATAACGTCCGGGTAGGTCGTGCCCTGGACGAGAAACCCGCCCGAGCCAAGCCCAAGCCTGGCGGCCTCGGCCTCGAAGACCCGGATGAACTCCTCCCCAACGATCTTCCTCTTCCGCTCGGGCGCCCGCACCCCGGCCAGACGACCGAGGAAGCGATCGGCCGCCCGGACGAGGACAAAGCGATGGCCCAGGCGCCGCTCGAAGGTGGCGGCCACCATTTCGGCCTCGCCCTTGCGCAAGAGCCCGTGGTCCACGAACACGGCCGTCAGGCGGTCGCCGAGGGCCCGGTGGGCCATGGCCGCGGCGACAGCCGAGTCGACACCGCCCGAGAGGGCGACGATAGCCCGTCCCTGGGCGCCGATCGCCGCCGCCACTTGCCCCACGCCGGAGAGGACCATGGAACCCGGGGTCCAGAGAGGACGGCAGCCGGCCACGCCGTGGAGGAAATTGCGCAGAATGTCCCGGCCCCGGGGAGTGTGAACGACTTCGGGATGGAACTGGACCCCGTAGAGCCGGCGGCCCTCATCGGAGAAGGCGGCCACCGGGCTGTGCTCGGTCCGAGCCAGGACCCCGAAGCCCGGCGGCGCATCGAGGACGAGGTCGCCGTGGCTCATCCAGCACTCGGTCCGGCGCTCGACTCCGGCGAAGAGAGGACCCGCTCCCGCCTCCGCTTCCACGGCCAGCGCCGCCCGGCCGTACTCTCGCCGATTGCCCCTCGCAACTCGTCCGCCGAGAAGATAGGCCATGAGCTGCATCCCGTAGCAGATGCCCAGGATTGGAACGCCGGCCTCGAAGAGAGCCGGGTCGTAACGCGGCGCTCCCTCCCCGTAGACACTGGCCGGCCCCCCGGAGAGGATGATCGCCCGCGGGCGGCGGGCCAGGAGATCGCCCAGGGGCACGGTGAAGGGGACCAATTCGCAGTAGACGTGGTCTTCGCGGACGCGCCGGGCGATGAGCTGGCTGTACTGGGCCCCGAAATCCAGGACGAGGACGAGGTCGCCGGAGGAGGGCGGGGCCGTCATCGGGCGTAGACCTCCGGTTTCAAGGTAAAGACATAGGGCACGTGCCGGTACTCCCCGGCGTAGTCAAGTCCGTAGCCGACGACGAAAGCGTCGGGAATCTTGAAGCCGACGTAGTCCAGGCTCACCGAGGCCACCCGGCGGTCGGGTTTATCGAGCAGGACGCAGACTTTCAAAGAGGCGGGATGTCTGGTCTTGAGCATGTCGATGAGGTAGCTCAGGGTCAGCCCGGAGTCAACGATATCCTCGACGATGATCACGTGGCGACCCTCGATGCTCTCCTCGAGGTCCTTAATGATCTGGACAACACCCGAGGACTTGGTCGCGGCGCCGTAGCTGGACACGCTCATGAAGTCGAAGGAGGCCGGAGTGCTGATGTGGCGGGACAGGTCGGCCAGGAACATCCAGGCCCCCTTGAGCACGCCCACGAAAAAGACCCGGTCCCCGCCGTAGTCGCGGGAAATGGCCTCGCCCAACTCTCCGACTCGCTGCTGGATGGTCTCGGCCGTCAGGAGGATCTCCTGTCGCGCCCTGTCGACGAAGTTCTCCAAGGACCAGCACCCCCCAACCCTTAGTATGCCTGACGACGGAATTGGCCGTCAGGCCGACATTATCCTCCCCAGGGTTCAGAGGATGCTGGTGCGCAGGACTTGCCGTTACTGCGCGGAACTGGGCCTCTCAGGGCAATTGCGTCACACACCGCTCATCCGTATCGGACAAGAAGTTCTGGGAGGCCAACCCATGCGCCCACAACGCCACACCCTCGCCGTCCCGACCCTCGTTCCTTCTCGTGTCTTCTCTCTCACCCTCGCCCTCACCCTCGCCCTCACCCTCGCCCTGTTCACCGCGGCCGCGCCCTGCCGTCCGGCGGAGGCGGCTACGGGCGCCCCAGTCACCGCGAGCCCGGCCGGTCCGGCCTCCCTGCGGGCCGTGGCTCGTAGCGCCCTCGTCCGCCTGTCCTGGGCGACTCCGGTCTCCCCCGCCGGGCCGGTCCTGGGTTACGCGGTCTATCGCTCCGCCGGAGGCCCCGCCCCTCCCAGTCTTCTGGCGACTCTTCCCGAAAGCGCCGGCGGCTACGCCGACTACCAGGTGGTCAACGACCAGTCCTACACCTACCTCGTGCGGGCCCTCCATGATGGTAAGACCGAAAGCCCCGATTCGACCAGAGCGACGGCTACCCCCGCGGCGGAGAACCTCCGCCTCTCCCTGTCGCTGGGCGAGAAGGTCGCCCTCGTCAATGGCTCGGCGGTGACCCTTGAGGCCCCGGCCAGGATAGTGAACGGCCGGACCGTGGTTCCCCTGCGTTTCGTCGCCTCCAGCCTGGGGGCCACCATTGTCTACAACGCTCGCCTTGAAGAGATCCGGGCCACCCTCGGTCGGCGCACCGTGCGCCTGTGGCTCGACACGACCAAGGCGGAGATCGACGGCCGGCCGGTCACCATCGCCGCCCCGCCGGTTCTTGAGCACGGGCGCACCCTCGTGCCGCTACGGTTCATCAGCGAAGCTTTCGGGGCCCAGGTCGGCTACGACCCGGCCGCCGGCCGCGTCTCCGTCACCCTGGTCGACACGGACAGCGACCTCGACGGCGCCGATATAGGATTGGCCGTCGGGACTCCTTTCACGGCCGCTCTCAGCGGGGGAGACGCGGATGTCTACCGGTGCTCGGTCGTCCCCGGAAAGACCTACCGGGTCGTGGTTTCCCGGCCGGAGTCGGGCCGAGCCGCGGTTCTCTCGCTAGTCGATCCCGCCCAGGCTTCCACCGCCGTCGTCAAAGACGCCGTCGTCAAAGGCGCCGTCGTCACGTCTTCCGTCTTTGGGACGTTCGCCGGCGGCCCGACTCCGGGTGTCCTCAGGGCGGAGCTTGAGGTCGCGTCCGATCCAGGTCAGACCTTTCTCTACTTCCGCGTCCAGGCGGCCGACCCGGACGATGCCGGATCCACGGGCAGCTACACCATTGCCGTGGAGGAGGCCACCGAACCCCAGGACACGCCGGCGGGCGCGACCTGGCTGGCCGTGGGTCCCGAAGCGACGCGAGGTTACCTTCACTCCCCCTCCGACACGGACTACTTCCGCTTTGAGGCCGGGGCCGGCCTGGCCTACGCCGTGGAAGTGGTGGCGGCCGGCGGGGCCGCCGACGACGAGGCCGACGACGACGGAGCCGCCCCACCCTTGGAGACCCTGGTCGAGCTTAGCGGCCCCGACGCCTCGGTCATCATGCGGGACGACCGGGCGGACCGGCGGCTTCTCTGGGAGGGCGAACAGACCGGCCCCTACGTTGTCGCGGTCACGTCCCTCAACGGCGGGTGGGGCCCCTACACCATCCGGGTCCGCCCGGCGGCCCCTGAGCCGCCGGAGGGCCCGCGGACAGCCGAGGTTTTGCTCCCCGACCACGACGCCAGGCGGCTCTGGCTTCCATCGGCCCTGGATCAGGACTGGTTCGCCTTTCCGACCCAGCGGGGGGAGAACTACTACGCCCAGGCTCTCGACCTCACCGGGGGCTGCGACACGATTTTGACCCTCTTCGGCTACGACGGTAAGGAGCTGGCCTCGAACGACGACGGTCTGGGACGGGTCTGGCCGGATGGCGGATCACTGGTTTCCTTCAGGGCCGTCTATGACGGGCTCGTTTACGCCAGGGTCACGGCTTTTGCTCCGCCGGACGGCGGGAGAGCCGGGCTCGGCGGCTACACCTTCGCCGTCACGGGAACCGGCCCCGAAACAGATGGGCGGCCCGGGCAGGCCCGGCCCCTCGACCAGGCCACGCCATCTTGGGTCTCGTCCCTGGTGGACGGGGACCGCGACTGGTATCGCTTCGAAGTCGACCGGGGTCTCGTCTATACCCTGGAGACCGGCAAGCTCGAGGCCGGCTGCGATACCGACCTCGCCGTCTACGACGAACACTGGCGTCTCCTGGCGGCCAATGACGACGCCGATGGCGGCTCGGCCTCCCGCGTCACGTTCACCGCCGGCTTCAGCGGCCCGGCCTACGTCTGCGTCTCGCCGGTCTTCGTCACCGAGATCAGCGACGGGACAGGCGTCTACACGATCACCCTCAGGACCGGGTCGCGGGCTAGCCAGTAGCGCGGCCGGGCCGCGGGCTAGCCAGTAGCGCGGCCGGGTCGCGGGCTAGCCAGTAGGGGATGGGGCCGGCCCACCCGGCCACGTCCGGAATCCAGGCCATCGGGATGCGGATGTCGCAGGGTTTGCGGCGCATGGCGGGAACTGGCGAAAGAAGGCTCTCCCAGCCCTGGAAGGCAGGCCCTCCCAGCCCTGAAAGGAGTTTGATACCATGATGGCGAGGCGCCCCCTGGCCTTGATCGCGATGACTCTCCTCCTCCTGATGGCCGTTGCCGCCAGTCCCCTGGCCGTGGCCGCGAGCGGCCAGGCCGGGGTCGATCCGGCCACGAACCCTCTGGCCGCCCCGCGCGGCCTCATCGCCAGCGGCGGGAACTGCTGCGTTCACCTGACCTGGCAGGTTCCGGAGTCGCCACCCGAGCCGGTGATTTTCTACAACGTCTACCGCCGGCAAGGCGAAGCGTCGCAGGACGCCCCCCTGTTTCTCGCCGGCCTCGACCCGGATGCCCTGGGCTATGTTGACTTTGAGGTCTTCAACGATCAGACCTACGTTTACGAGGTCAGGGCCCAGTACGACGACAAGGTCGAGAGCCTGGCCGCCGATCCGGCAACGGTCTCCCCCGAAGCGGCCGGACTCTCCGTCGTTCTCCACCTGGGTCAGACGGTAGCCACCGTCAACGGGGCCGAGGTGACCCTCGATGCTCCGGCTCAGGTCGTCGGCGGCGCGACCATGGTTCCGCTGCGGTTTGTCGCCTCCAGCCTGGGCGCGGAGGTGAAGTACGACAGCGGGCCCCGGCAGATCACGGCCACCCTGGGACCACGCGTCGTGCGGCTCTGGATAGGCGGCCGGCAGGCGGAGGTCGACGGCCAGCCGCGGCCGATCGCCTCGCCGCCGTGTCTCATTCAGGGCCGGACCATGGTTCCCGTCCGTTTCATCAGTGAGGCTTTCGGCGCCGTCGTCGACTACGTCCCGGCCGGTGGCAAGGTGACCGTGGATATGCCGGATGGCGACGCCGCCCTGGACCAGGCCACCCCCCTGACCATCGGCCTTCCCGCCGTGGCCGCCCTCAACGGGTCCAACGACGTCGACTACTATCGCCTCCAGACCAAACCCGGCGAGACCTACGTCGCCCGCACCCACGACCTGGGCTCGGGCTGCGACACCGTCCTGACCTGGATCACGGCCACCGGGGTGGCGCTGTGCAGCGACGACGCCTCCAGGGACTCCAAGGCCTCGGAGCTTCAGATCGTTAAGTACGGCGAAGATGCCTTCCTCTACTTCCGCGTTCAGTCGGCCGAGCCCGGCGGCGACAATCCGGCCGGCAACTACAGCCTGACCGTCGATCGACGGGCGGTCGACCCGCTGCAGGCCATCGCCCTCCTCCTCATCGGAGGCGAGCCCCACGAGGGAGAGCTTCTCTCCCCCTCCGACATGGAGTACTACAGCTTCAGCGCCACGGCCGGGCGGACCTACCGCGTGACCACGGAGAACCTGCCGCCCCAATCGGGTTCCGAAGGCGAGACAAACCAGGCCGATACGGCCGTCTGGCTCCTCGAAGGCCTCGGCGACTATCTCATGGTCGTCGACGCCGACGATGATTCGTCCACTGTTGCGGGGGACCCCTACGCCGCCGAGCTGTACTACACGGCCCAGACCACCGGCCCGTGCTACGTGCTCGTCAACAGCCGCACGGGCGAGGCGGGCCGCTACCGGGTTAAGGTCGACTTTGCCGACGCGGTCGCCCGGGTTTCATCCCAGGCCACCGACACCCCCGTGGACACCCGGGCCTGGCGCGAATGGCTCGACTCGGCCGAGGCCCAGAACTGGTTCAAGTTCACGGCCGTCCAGGGAACCCGCTACTGGCTCCAGACCCTGGAGCTCGGGCCGCTGTGCGACACCGTCCTGACCCTCTACGACAAGGACGCCCGGACCGAACTCGACGGCAGCGACGACAGCCCCGGGCGGGGGAACGGTTCCCTGGTCGAGTGGGTGGCGCCGTCGAGCGGCGTCTATTACGCCCGCGTCACACCCTACGGAGGCGGCCTGGGCGGCTTCGTCTTCTGCGTCACGACGACCGGGCCGGAGTACGACTACTTCAACTGGGACTACGCCACCCCGGTGACCCCTGACGGGGAAGCCGTTCCAGGGTCGGCGGTGGACGGCGACTACGACTGGTTTGTCTTCACGGCCGCGAAGGGCCTGACCTACACCATCAAGACAGCGGACCTCGCTCCGGGGTGCGACACCTATCTCCTCGTCATGGACGAGGATGGGAACCTTCTGGGCGAGAACGACGACATCGATTACGAAGGCGGGAACCTGGCTTCCCGGGTGGAGTGGACGGCCACGGCCACCGTCAAGGTCTACGTTCGGGTCACGCCCAGGGCCGAAGGTGACCAGGACGGGACCGGAGTTTACGAGCTAGAGGTCACGACCACGGCCGAGGGAACCGGACTCTAGACCTTGAGCGGCGGAGAGGCGCCCGGCCCCGCCGGACCCGGGGTGGTCTCGCGCCGCGCCGGACGGGAAGGCGGGAGAATTAGATGATGAGAAAGCCCTGGCTCGGCCTGCTTTGCGTTCTCATCCTGAGCCTTTTTCTTGTGAGCGGGACGCCGGCCTCCAGCGCCCAGGCCATATCCCTGGTCGTGGACGGGAGGATCATCTCGTGCGACGTGCCGCCCCAGATGCTTGGCGGTCGGGTCCTGGTTCCCATCCGGGCCGTGTCCTACGCCCTGGGCTGCGACGTCGGCTGGGACCCCGATCTGGGAATGGTGACGGTCACGACCGGGACGGGCAACCCGGGCCTGGGCGGCGCCGGCCCGGCCGGCCTCCTGGTCCTCGACGCCTCGGGCCTCTACGCTCAGGCCGCCCCGTCGGTCGTGGCCATCCTGAGCTACCAGACACGCGACGGCGCGGAGACCATTGACGGCTGGGGCAGTGGCTTCGTCTTCGGCGCCGAGGGCGTGATCCTGACCAACGCCCACGTCGTGGAGGGCGCCACCAAGCTCAAGGTGGTTTTCCCGGACGGAGAAACCTACGACGTGGCCACCGGGATCCTGGCCGACGCCAGGTCTGATGTGGCCCTCATCCGGCTCGGGGTGGGTGGTTTCACCCCGCTGAAACTGGCCGACTCCGACAAGACCGTACCCGGCGAGCCGGTGATCGCCATCGGCAATCCGGCCATGATGCAGCTCCGCAACACCGTGACCGCCGGGATCGTGAGCGGCATCGGCCGCCAACTCGAGGAGGACATGTACCCGTCTATCCAGACCGACGCCTCCATTAACCCCGGCAACAGCGGAGGACCCCTCCTCAACGCCGCCGGCGAGGTCGTGGGCATAGCCTACTCCAAGCTCGTCGGCGAGTCGCTCGAGGGCCTGGCCTTCGCCATCCCGGCCAATGTGGTCAAGGAGATCGTGGCCGAACTGCAGGAGCACGGCCGGGTGATCCGGCCCTGGCTAGGGCTTAACCTGCAATCCAGTCCGGAAGCCGCCTACGGCTTGCCCACCGACGAAGGGTTGACCGTGGTCTCCGTGGACCCGCGGGGACCCTCTCTCGGCGCGGGAGTCAAGGTCGGAGATGAGATCGTCGCCGCCGACGGACAGCCGACCCACAGCCTGTGCGACCTGACCGAGGTTCTCCTTGGGCACAAGGTCGGGGACACCCTCGTCCTGACCGTGCTCCGGGCGGGGGTCCGTCAAGACATTCCGGTGAGGCTGGCGGAGAGACCGGCCGAGCTGAACTAGAAGGAAGCGAGGCGGGTCCCACCCCACGGGGAGGGACCCGCCTCGCTTCCTTACCTCGCGCTCTTGCCGTCCCGCGCTCGAACCGCGGGCCGCGGCCGCCTACATCGGAGGCATGCCACCCATGCCGCCCATACCGCCCATGCCACCCATGCCACCCATACCGCCCATGCCGCCCATGCCGCCACCCGACCCTTCAGGCTCGGGCTTGTCGACGATGATCGTCTCCGTCGTCAGAACCAGTCCGGCAATGCTGGCCGCGTTCTGAACAGCCGTGCGGGTAACCTTGACCGGATCATTGATCCCGGCCTTCACGAGATCCACGTACTCCAGGGTCAGGGCGTCGAACCCGTAACCCGGTTTAGAGGCGGCCACGTGGGCAACCACGACGGAACCTTCCATCCCGGCGTTCTCAGCGATCTGCCGGGTGGGTTCCTGGAGGGCCCGCCTGACGATGGCCACACCAACGGCGACGTCGCCTTCCGCCTTGAGGTCGCCTAGGGCCTTGGCCGCGTCGAGGTAGATTCGCCCGCCTCCCGGCACGACTCCCTCTTCGATCGCCGCCCGCGTCGCCGAGAGAGCGTCCTCGAAGCGTCCCTTCCGCTCCTTCAGCTCGGGCTCGGTCGGGGCCCCGACCTTAATGACGGCCACGCCACCCACAAGTTTGGCCAGACGCTCCTGCAACTTCTCACGATCCCAGTCGGAATCGGTCTCTTCGATCTCCGTGCGAATGCGAGCCGCCCGCTTGTCGATCTCGGCCTTGTCGCCGTAACCCTCGATGACGGTCGTGTCTTCCTTGGTGATGCGAACCTGGCGGGCCCGTCCCAGCATGTCCAGGCTAACGTTCTCCCACTTGATGCCGAGCTGCTCGGAGATGACCTTGCCGCCGGTAATGGCGGCCATGTCATCCAGCATGGCTTTGCGCCGGTCGCCGAAACCGGGGGCCTTAACGGCCGCCCCGGCGACGGTCCCGCGAATGCGGTTGACGACCATGGTCGCCAGAGCCTCGCCCTCGACCTCCTCGGCCACAATGATGATGGGTTTGCCGCTCTGGGCAATCCGTTCCAGAACGGGGATGAGATCCTTGGCGGCGCTGATTCTGCGATCGGTGAGCAGAATGTAGGGCTCTTCGAGCAGGGTCTCCATCTTCTCCGTGTCGGTAATGAAGTAGGGCGAGCTGTAGCCACGGTCGAACTGCATGCCCTTGACCGCTTCCCAGGAGGTCGTCATGCCCTTGCCTTCCTCGATGGTGATGATGCCTTCCCGACCGACCGCGTCCATGGCCTCGGCGATCATCTTTCCGATTTCGGGGTCGTTTCCGGCGATCGAGGCCACCTGCTCGATGGCCTCCCGCGACTCCACCGGCTTGGCGGCGGCCTTCATGACCTCGACGACCCTGACCGAAGCAAGCTGGATGCCTTTCCAGATGAGCATCGGATTGGCGCCGGCGGCCACGTTCTTGAGCCCCGCCTTGATCATGGCCTGAGATAGAACGGTCGCCGAGGTGGTCCCGTCACCGGCGTCGTCCTGGGTCTTGGTGGCCACTTCGCGCATGAGCATGGCCCCGCAGTTTTCGTAGGGGTCCGGCAGTTCCACGTCGCGGGCCACGGTGACCCCGTCGGAGGTAACGGACGGCGCGCCCCACTTCTTGTCCAGAATCACGTTTCGGCCTCGCGGACCGAGGGTGACCCTGACAACCCTGGCCACTGTGTCCACGCCACGCTCCAGAGCCCGTCGGGCCGTCTCGCCAAAAACTAGCTGTTTTGCCAATAAGGCTTCCTCCTTCCAAGCCTGGGCCTTCCTAAACGAGCGCCCAGTCTCAGAGAATACCCAGAATGTAGTCCTCGCGGAGAACAAACAGCTTCAATGGCTTTCTCTACCCGTCCAGAAAAGGTGTTAGCACTCCTGGAGAGAGAGTGCTAACCAAACAGAATCATACCGGAAGGCCCAGCCGGGAGTCAAGCCTCAACCGAAGGCCGCGGGCCGGACCCAGGGCCCGACCCGCGGAATAGGCGGAAATCGCCACCTCGCCGCCCGTCACGCCTGACCCACCGGGAGCCTCCACCGGGTGTCGGTTCAGGCCTTCGCCGCCAGGCGACCGTGGGTCCAGTGAGCGTTCTCGTTGAAGCAGAAAGCTTCCACGACCACCTCTGGGGCCGTGACCGTGAGAGTGAGGCCGGACTCGCCCCTCTCCAGCCGCCCGCCCTCTACGAAGAACTGGCACCAGACCGGCCGCTTCAGGGGATCCTGGACCTCCAGAAGGAGAGGCCTCTTCTTGTCGCCGGTGACCGGGCCGGCTTCGAAGCGAGCGATGCTCGGCGCGGTTCGGCCGTAGCCCTCCGCGGCGCCCGGACGGACGGCCAGAAGGCCGTCGGCCCAGCGGGCCACGGGCTCGACCGCCGGCGAGCCCGTGGCCCGCCTCACCGCCACCGCGAGATTGCCCCGCACGAACAGAGCCAGCCCACCCGGACCGCCGGGACCGCTCCAGGAGGCCTCGCCGAAGTCGTAGCCAACCTTGTCCCCCGTCTGGAAGGTGGGGCTGGAGCAGGATCGCATGTAGTCAAGAGCCGCCTCCCGGGCGTCCGCCGCCGAGGGGCACTCCAGGCTGAGGACTTCGACGACCTCCTCCGGCTTGACCGTCAGGAAGTGACGCCGCTCCCACCTCAGGCCCCGGGGTGGAGGGGCCAGGGTCTTCAACATCCGCCAGCCGGGCGTGGTCGGCGCCGGCGGGAGGAAGTGCCAGGCAAACGTCCCCCCAGCCGGTTCCGTCCGCGGGAAGAGCTTCCGTAGAGCCTCACGCCTATCGTCCTGGGCCATAAAGACCCACCTTCTCTCCTAGATGACCGAGCGCCGTTGCCCGAGCCCGCACTGGGGAATGGTGTTGGGCCTTCCCGGCGGCGCGGACAGACGGTCGCGGTAGCCGAGTTCGCCGGTCGCCCCGAAGCGCAGGGCCACCGGCAGGAGGGCGGTGTGCGGCGGCGTGGTGGGGTCGGCGTCACCGTCGACCTCGAGGCAGGCGTCGGACACCATTCCCTCGTTGTCGCACGAGCCCTGCCAGGCCACCTCATGGTAGTAGAACGAGGGCCAGAAGCCGCAGGGCAAGCTGAAATCGGCGCTGCCGATGGCGATCATCTCGTTCAAGGCGAAGCTGTAGCCGAGAACCATCTCCGAGAGGTCACAGCCTAAGATGTTGGCGAAAGTGGTCAGGAAGGTCGCGCAGTCGGTGCAGTTTACGTACTGCCCAAGACCCAACCCTCCCGCCAGCCGCTCAAGAAACTCGCCGCAGTAGAAGACACCGCCGACGAAGAGGGCCCCGTCCGTGTAGCGGGTTCCCCCGCCGCCGGGACAGTCATAGGTTAAGAGGGCCGGACCCAGAGAGAAAATGGACTCGGCGACCTTCCCCGTGGCCGCGTCGCGGCTCGTCGAACCCGCCGCCCAGTGGCAGGAATAGTCCAGAACCTCGGTCCAGGGCAGTTGAAGGTTGGCCGCGTCGTGCGGCATCTGCTGCCAGGGACCCCTAGGGGCCTCAAGAAGCACGTAGATGCGGTGGCTGGTCACCCCAACGTCCTGCCAGGCCGCGGACTTGGCCGGCCGGATCTGCCATCGCCAGGTGACCGTGTAGATGCCCACCCCCACGTCCCAGAGCCGTACGTTCGTAAGGGGCAAAGTGAAGAACCCGTCCCGGTCGATGTCACCGGGGGCGACCACGGTTTCGGCCACCTCACCCAGGACGTTTTTTCTCAGCCTTCCTGCATCCAAGGCGCGAATCCCCACCTTTGGCATCTTGCCCGCGGACGGGAAGATTTCCTTCGACCACGGGATGAGCCCCGGGCCGGTCTTGAACTTGGCCTTGACTGTGATCGTGTTGCCCTTGGTCTCCTTCTGGGCGTAAGCCGCCGGGGACTGCTCCGGCTTGGTCGTTTCGCCGTAGCGCCACTCGGGGACCACGACGGAGGTCGAGGCGTTCTTCCTGATGTTGAGAGCGTCGCAGTTGTGGCCATGAGGATCGTGGTTGAACTTCACGGCTTGCACAGAGACACCGGGCGCCATGCTATCCTCTCCCCGGAACTTATTTGGGCGAGGTCTCCTGGACCCTCGTCGTCAGCGCCTAGCAGCCGTCACCCCTATCCCCCGGCCCGTCCCTTCGCTGTCTTGGCTCGTCCCGCCAGGCAGCGATCGATCACGGCGATGACGTCGGAAAGGTTGAAAGGCTTACCGAGCAGGGCCTGGTAGCTCCCCACCGGAGGGAAGTCCGCGACCGAGGGTACGGCGCCGGTAACCACAACGACGGGGGTGTGTCGCGACCTGGGCTCGGCCCGCATGTGCTCGAGCACGGCCCGACCGCCCAAGCCGGGCATGAAAAGGTCGAGAAGAACCAGGTCGGGGATCGGGTCCTGGGCCAGGCGCTCCAGACCGGCGACGCCCGTCTGCGCGATCGCGGACTCGTGACCGTGATCCCGAAGCACCTCGGACAAGATCAGGGCTATGGCCGGTTCGTCTTCGATGATCAGGATCTGCGCCATCTCGCTTACCTCCTCGAGCTCGGGACAAGGGGAAGCCTGAGGCACATGGTGGTCCCCCCGCCCGGGCGGTTCTCCGCCCACAGGTCTCCCCCGTGACGCTTGGCTACGTCGCGGCTGATAAAGAGGCCCAGGCCAAGCCCTCCAGGCTGACGGTTGGTCAGGTTCGTGGCCCGGTAGAAGCCCTCGAAGACTCTCTCAAGCTGGTCGGGAGGAATGCCGATGCCCTCGTCTTCCACCCGGACCACGACGCTGCGCTTCTCAACGAGAGTGCTCACCCAGATCCATCTGCCGACGGGCGAGTACTTGATGGCATTGCTCAGGAGGTTGGCGATGATCTCGGTCAGGCGTTTGGCGTCCCCGACGACAGGCAGGCGGGGCGTCGGCGGAGGCGAGACGATGAGTTTGTGGTCGAGAAGCCTGAGAGCGTAGGGGCGGATGGCGTTGGTCAGGACGTCGACCAGGTTGATGGGCTTGAGTTCCAGGGGCAGACGGCCCTCGCTGACTCTGTAACCGACGATGATCTCGTTGATCAGGTCGTTCAAACGTTTTAACTCGGATTCGGCCAGGGACAGGTGCTCGGTATGGCGCTGGTCTCCCCCGGCCCCGAGACGCTGAGTGACCAGTTGGACGAGCCCCATGGCCGCCGCCAGAGGATTGCGAAGCTCGTGAGCCAGAACTTGCAGAAAGTCGTCCTTGGCTCGCTCGAGACGGCGTAGTTCGGTGACGTCGCGGAAGGTCGTGACGACCAGGGAGACTTTCCCCTGCTCGTCGCGCACCACGCCACCGCTGCAGGCCACCCTGGCCACAGAGCCGTCCGGCCGCTCCAAGAGGAGTTCCTCCCCCACGAACGGTTCGCCCCGCAGAGCTCTGTAGACCGGCCATTCGTACGGCGGCAACAGCGTCCCGTCGAGGGCCCTGACCCGGTTCGCCGAGAACGTGTACAAAGTCTGGTCTCCATCCAGAGGCTGGCCAAGAATGATGGCGGCCGCGTCGTTGTGGAGAACGTCTCTCCCCGTGCTGTCGACGATGGCCAATCCGTCGGCGAAAACCCGGAAGAGAGCCGCCATCTGGCCGGCCTGACGCTCGGCCTGAGTCCGGGCCTGTGTCTCTCTGACCAGAAGCCTCTCACACTCCTCGTGGACGCGGACCCGGTCGATGGCCAGAGCACACTGCCCGGCGATGAGCTCGGCGAAGCTGATGTCGCCGGGCGGAGGGGAGTAGCCCTTCTGGCGGAAGTTGACAAAGACGAGTCCGATACAGCGACCGTCGACCACGAGAGGCGTGACGAGACTGCCCCAGATACCCCGGCAGACAAACCACTCCCGCACCAGGTTCTCGGTCGCGGGAAAGGTGAAGTAGGAGGGCCTACCGGTCTCCGCGGCCCGCCTGGCCTGCGGCCAACTGTCCACTTCCACGACCATGCCCGCCCAGCCGTGGCGTTCCAGTTCAAGAGCGCCGCGCATGTGCTTTCCATCGGGCTCCAAAAGGAACAGCGAACCGTCCTCGCCGCCCAGGAGTTCGGTGGCTCGGGTCAGGGTGGTCAGGAGGACTTCGTCGAGACTCCGCTCGGCGTTGATCTCCATGACTACGGCCGCCAGGGCCCTCTCTCGGGCAGTGTGCTGTTCCAGGGAGTCCCGCTGGCGCTTGTTCGTCTCCCGCAGCCGGTCAAGTTCCTCTCTCGTTGTCCGGCCTTCGGTTATGTCCCGGGTGACGGTGAAAGCCGTCTGGACCGTTCCGTCGTGGCCAGGTTCAGGGACAACGCGGGTGTGGAGGTAGCGCCTTTCGCCGCAGACATCGAAACCGTGCTCCACTACCAGCTCTTCGCCCAGTTCAAAGACGTTCCGGGTCAGAAGGTCAAAGTCGGCCTTGACCTCATCCGGCATACGGATGGTGCGGGCGATACGGCCGATCAGGACGCCCGGGGTCAACCCGAAAGCGCGTTCCAGGGCCGGGTTCACATACAGGAGGCGCGAGTCGCGGTCCAAACGCGAGATCCAGTCGGGGCTGTTCTCAACCAGGGCTCGGAAGGTTTCCTCGCGGCGACGCAGGTCGTCCTGGGCCTCCCGGTTCTGGGTAATGTCGGAGATAACGCAGACCGCGCCGGACGGATGTTCGTCCAGGCCCGAGACCGGACCGACCCGAATGGAGTACCAGCAGCCGCCGAGCGGGACCTGAGCGCACTGCGTTTTCCGCGTCTCCATGGCTAGAGGGTACGGGTCGGCGACAAGCCAATCCGGCGATAGACCCCTGAGGAGCTGGCGCCACTCCCAACTGGAGGGAGCTTGGGAGTCGAAGTTCAGAAGAGCGGCCCCGGGTTCGTTGCAGAAGGTCACCCGGCCGGTGGCGTCGAGGAACAAAACGGCATCCTGGATGCGGTCAAGAATCGACAGCCAAGAATCGCGCAACGGACGGGCCCTAGCCACGCGAACACCCGGCTTCTCCTTCTGATTGTGGGCCAGTCCAGACCACCTCACTCTCGACTAAACGGCAGTTGAGTGGCACGGGCCTACCATGTTCGCCACAAATTGGCACAAACCTACTGAGCGATGCACTGGTCTCTCAGGGATTTGCGTCTGCTCCTGCCCCGACCGGCCGACCACACGGGGTGGCCCAACCGCCCCGCCGAAGCGGATCAGGCCCCGTGACCAGGGCTGGAAGCCATGGTAAGATGAGACATCTAAGTGCCGGCCGGCGCCTAGGCCGGGAGATGAGACGGAAGCGAAGGGGGCGGAATCTTGCGTATCGCGTCGCTTATTGCCGGGCTTGTCGGAGGTTGCGGAGCGTTGGCCCTGGAGATCAAGGTGGTCACAGAGGGATTGCGGGGTGGGGCGAGCCTGCCGACCGATCCGGGAATGCGTGGCACACTCTTTGTCATGCTTGGGGTCACCGCGCTCATCATCATCTGCGGCATCGTAGGCGCGTTCCTGGCCCTCCGCAAGCCACTGCTCGCCGGCATTCTGATGCTCGTCTCGGCGGCTCTGAGTGTCCCGCTTCTGCCGGGCGGCATGTTCACCGCGCCGTTTCTCGTCCTCGGGTCCATCTTGGCCTTCATCAGTTTGGCTCTGCGCGGAAGAACGGCCGGCCGGGTAAAGGCCTAGGGTCCACCGCACTCGCCGGCGCGTCCGGTCATGATCTCCAGGCCGTGGCCCAGAGCCGGCCGGATGGCTTCCAGGCTCTCCCGAACCCCTTTCGGGCTTCCGGGAAGGTTGACGATGAGGGTCCGGCCCCGGATGACAGCCACACCCCGACTGAGCATGGCCCGCGGAGTCTTGAGGGCGCCGGCGGCTCTCATGGCCTCGGCCAGGCCCGGCGCCAGGCGTTGGGCCACGTCGAGGGTGGCCTCGGGGGTGATGTCGCGGGGCGAGAAGCCCGTACCCCCCGTGGTCAGGATCAGGTCGGCCCGGCCTTGGTCGGCCCAGGCCGCCAGCTTGGCCGCGATGGCTTCACGTTCGTCGGGCAGAACCGCGTAGTCGACCACCGGCCAGCCCAACTCGCCCTCGACGACCTCACGGATGATCTTCCCGCTGGCATCCTCGCGCTCCCCCTGGGCGCCCTTGTCGCTGGCCGTGAGAATGGCCACGCGGAAGGCGGTCAGGACTAGGATAGCGTCGCCCGCGGCCAGGGTCCCGCCCCGCAGAACGCGGGTGAAAACGCCCTCGCGCGGCATCACGCAATCACCGATCTGGTAGTAGATGGCGCAGCGCGTGTGGCACTCCTTGCCGATCTGGGTCAATTCGAGCAGGGGCCCAGGTGGAAGCTGGGGGGGAACTTCCCGGTCGGGCGTGGGCGGCGAGTCCTGGGCAGGCGTGGTCGGGGGCTCCGCCGCCGGGACAATGGCCAGGAGGGTCCCCACGGGCAGGCGGACGAGGTCCAGGCCCTGGGTCGTGAGGTTCTCGCCGAAGGCGCCGGGGCCAACGTCGAGGCCTTTGGCCCGCATCTTGTCGACGCTCTCCACGGCGAGCAGGCTCACCTGGCGGTGCCAGTCGCCGGCGTGGACGTCGCCTTGTAGGCCGTGCCCGGCCACAAGCCGGCCCCGTCGCCTGTTCACTTTCGGCGTTCCTTTGGACTCACTGACGCAAACCGCGACAATCGTGCCCATCAGGATCCCCCACTTTCTCAGACCTCGCCCTTGCGGGTCCAGACTCCGCTCTTTCCACCTGTCTTGGAGACCAGCCGGAGAGAGTCGATAACCATGTCCCGGTCGATGGCCTTGGCCATGTCGTAGATGGTCAGGGCGGCCACCGAGCAGGCCATGAGAGCCTCCATCTCCGCCCCGGTCCGCCCGGTCAGCCTGACGCGGGTCTCGACGGCCAGGGCAACCTCCCCGGAAGGCCCAGGGTAGGCCGGCGTCCCGGTCGAGAAGACGACCTCGACGTAGGTCAGGGTCAGAGGGTGGCAGAGCGGGATGAGCTCAGCCGTGCGCTTGGCGGCCAGGATGCCCGCCACCCGGGCCACGGCCAGGGCGTCACCCTTGGGCAGGTCTTTTGAGACAAGCCGTTCGGCCGTCTCCCGGCGCATGAGTATCCGGCACCTGGCGACAGCCTCACGCTCGGTCTCGGACTTTCCGCCCACGTCGACCATTCTGGCCCGGCCCTCGGTGTCGAGGTGGGTCAATTCGTTCATCCTAGGTCATCCCCGATCCGGAACGCGCGTCGCTACGCGACCGTCATCCGCCAAGCCGCGACATCTTGCGTCGCTCAAGCTCGGGACGCCGTTCGAGCAGACGGTGAGCCTCGGGCTTCATAGCCGCCGCCTCCGCCAGGAGACGGGCAAGACCCTCCTGGGATAGGCCGGCCCGAAGGGGTCCGGCCAAGTCCACTTCGCAAGGCGAGGCCAGGCAAGGATGGATCTTTCCGTCCGAGGTCAGGCGCAGGCGGTTACACTCGGCGCAGAACCCGTGGGTCATTGGACTGATGACCCCCACCCAGGCCGAGCCGAAGCGGTAGTAGCGAGACGGTCCCGCGCCATAGGGTCCAAAAGCCGCGCCCGCTTCCGTGAACGGGAGCCCGTGGCCGACGGCCAGGTTCCGCAGGCGAAGGACAATCTCGTCCGCCCCGACCAGGGCCTGGGGACCCCAAGCCCGCCCCTCGCCCAAGGGCATGAGTTCGATGAAACGCCAGACCACCCGACCAGGAAGAAACGGCGCGTTGACGGCAGCGCCGACCGCGCCGGACGCACCAGCCGCCCCGGCCGCCCCGGCCGCCCCGGCCGCCCCGGCCGCCAGGAGGGCCATGTCCTCGATTTCGTCGTCGTTCAGGCCGCGAACGACGACCGTGTTGACCTTGACGGGATCGAAGCCCGCCTCCAAGGCCGCGCGAAGGCCGGCCCAAGCCTCGGACCAGAGATCCGTGCGGGTGATCTCCCGGTAGCGGGTGGCCTGGAGGGTGTCCAGGGAAAGGCTCAGGCGCCCGAGGCCGGCCTGGCGGAGCGGCCGGGCTAGCTCGGCCAGGAGGACGCCGTTGGTCGTCAGGGACAAGTCCGTGAGACCCGGAATGCCGGCCAGGGTTCCGGCGAACTCGACAAGGCCCCGCCTGACCAGGGGTTCGCCCCCGGTCAGCCGCACCGACCTCACCCCGAGGGACACGGCGGCTCGAACCACCCGTTCGATCTCCTCGTAGCGAAGGATGTCAGCGTGGCTCTTGAGGGGCACTCCGGCGGCGGGCATGCAGTAGACGCAGCGCTGGTTGCAGCGGTCGGTGACCGAGACCCGGAGATACGAGATCGTGGTGGAAGGCCGGCGGCGGGGGCTCATGGGCCGGTCTCCTTTCCGGTGTCTCTCAAGTCGTAGCCGCCCAGGCCGAGCGCGGCCGCGCGGAACTCCAGGTCGTCGGCCACGATCTCTCGAATAAGGCGCATCCGCGGGTCTCCTTCGAGTTCGGGAAGGAAGGCCAGGTCATACCGTTCCTCGGCCACCGGAATGAAGTCGAGGCCGAGAGCCCGCGCGGCGGCCAGGATGCCCATCCCGGCGTCGGCCGCTCCGGAGGCGACCGCCGACGCGACGCCCAGGTGCGAGCCTTCCTCCCGGTCGTAGCCGGCGATACCCGAGGGGTCGAGGCCGGCCCGCTTGAGGAGGTAGTCAAGCAGCACCCGGGTTCCCGACCCTCGCTGCCGGTTGATGAAAGTGACCCCGGAACCGACAAGGCCACCGAGATCGTGAATGCTCTTTGGGTTTCCCGGCCGGACCATGAGACCCTGCCGGCGCCAGGCCAGGGTTAGCAGGCGCACCGGACGGCCTGGAAGAAGGCGGGCCACCCAGGAAAGGTTGTAGTCGCCGGTGGCCTCGTCCAGGAGGTGCGTTCCGGCGAGGTGGCACAAGCCGTCGCGGAGGGCCAGGAGTCCACCCGCGCTCCCGGCGCGGCCGATCGAGAGCGAGAGGGACGGGTCGCGAGCGGCCATCCTCGAGGACAGAAGATCAAGGAGCAGGTCGTGGCTGCCCGTAATCAGGAGGGCCCGGTCAATTAAGGCCCTCCGGCGGGAGAGGGCGACGGAGACGATCTCGCCGGCGTCCAGCCCCTCGCGGGCCGCTGGGACGCAAACCACGCCGTCGGCCTGGGAGAGCGAGGAGAGAAGCCCCGCGCCCCGCGGCAACGCTACGGCCACGTAAGGCGTCCGCGGCCCGAGGTCGCCGGTCGCGGTTGGGGTGGCCGTCCCGCCGGCCGGACCGAGGCGGCCGACCTTGACCCGGACGAACTCGTCCACGCCGAGGGGCGACGGAATCGTCCGCCCGAGCCGAGCCTCGATCCGCTCGGCTTCCGGGGGCGACTGCCCCTGCCAGGCGGCGATGATAGGCCGGACGAAGAGGTGAAGGGCCAGGGCCGAGGACACCGGGTAGCCCGGCAGCCCGATCACAGGCTTGCCTCGGACAACGCCCAGCACGACGGGCTTGCCCGGCCGCACGGCCACGCCGTGGACGGCCACCCGTCCCCGCTCGGCGACAATCCGGGCGGTGAAGTCACCGCGCCCGGCCGAGGAACCGGCGCCGACGCAAACCAGGTCCGACGTCTGGAGAGCCTCGTCGAGAGCCCGGCCGATGAGAACGGGATCATCGGCGACCGGAGGGCAAAGGTGGACCAGAGCGCCCCAGTCTTCGAGGGTCAGCCGGGCAACGACGCCATTGGTCTCGATGATGTCGCCGGGCCGGAGGGTCAGGTGGCCCGGCCTTCCGAGGGCCAGGGGGCTGACAATCTCGTCCCCGGTGGGGATGAAAGTGACAACCGGACGCCGCCAGACCCGCGCCTCGAAGACCCCCGCCGCGAGGAGAAGCCCAATGTCGGCCGGGTCGAGGCGCTGGTTCCGGCCAAAGAGGACCTGGCCGGCGACGATATCTTCACCCTGGACGCGGACATGCCGCCAGGGGTAGACGGCGGCCCGGAGTTCGATGAGGGTGGGCTCGCCCGCGCCAGGGGACCCGACTTCGATGGCGTCTTCCAGGGGGACCACGGCGTCGCAACCGGTGGGAAGCGGGTCGCCCGTGTCGACGCGGATGGCGTACGGGCCGGGGCCAGGTCGGCCGGCGGCGGACGCTACCTCCAACCGCGCCGGGCCCCGCTCGGAAGCGCCGTAGGTGGTCTCGGCCCGAAGAGCGTAGCCATCCATAGCCGAAGCGTGGTAGTGCGGCGACGATATCTCCGCTAGGATCACGCCGGCCGTGACCCGGCCGTGGGCCTCGGGCGTGGCGATGGTCTCCGGCCCGAGGGGCCTGAGATCGAGGAGAGCTTCAAAACACGACCGGGCTTCGGCCAGAGGCATCGCGTCGACGTATGTCTTAGGCAAGAGGAATCACCTCGACCATCGTGCCGTTTTCCAGTCCGCGCTGTCCGGCGGGAATGCGCACCAGACCGTCGGCCCGGGCCAGCATGGTGATGAGCCCCGACTTGCCGGGCACCGGCTGGGCGGAAAGTAGACCGTTCGACCAGAACAGGCGAACGCAAAGGTATTCGTCACGACCCTGATCGGAGGAGACAGCCTCCGTCAGGCGCGCGGTCAGGGCCGGTTCGGCCGAGACGCCGCGGGGACCCGCCTCCCAGACGGGCGGGGTCTCTCCGGCCAGAAACCGCAGAGCCGGTCGGACCACGAGGCGGTAGACGACCAACCCCGATACGGGATGGCCGGGCAGGCCGAAGACCGGCACGCGGTCGGGCCCGCACAGACCGTAGATGGTCGGCTTGCCGGGCTTCAGGGCCAGGCCGTGAAAAACGACCCCCGGCGGGCCAAGCTTGTCGATGGCCGCGGCGGTGTGGTCGCGCAGGCCCACGGAGCTTCCGCCCAAGACGCAGACCAGGTCGGAGGTGGACACGGCGGCCGCCAGGATCCGATCGAGGTCCTCGGGGTCGTCGGAAACCACGTCCTCCACGCGGGCCTCTCCTCCGTCGCGGACCACCATGGCGGCCAGGGCCACTGAGGTGATATCGCGAACCTGGCCCGGCCCCAGATTGGCCGTGGCGGCGGGGACAATCTCGTCTCCGGTCGGGATGATAACCAGGCGTGGCGCCGGCCGGCAGGGGAGGGAAGTCAGGCCCACGGCGGCCAGAACACCCAGGTCGGCGGCTGTCAGGCGCCGACCGGCGGGGAGAACGGCCGTCCCACGGGCCACGTCTTCGCCCACGCCGACGACGTTCTCGCCCGGGGCCACCGGCCGCGGGACTTCAACCAACCCCTCCCCGGCAGAGACGGTGTGCTCGACCATGACCACGGCGTCGGCGCCCTCAGGCAGCATGCCGCCGGTGGCTACGGTCGAGGCTTGTCCGGGCCCGACGAAACTTCCCGCCGCCTCGCCCATGGCCACGCGCCCGGCCACAAAGAGCAGGACCGGGGCGCCCTCGCCGGCGCCGAAAGTGTCGGCCGCCCGCACGGCGTAGCCGTCGACCGTGGAGCGGCGGAAGCCCGGAACGTCCTCGGCCGCGACTACAGTCTCGGCCAGGACCCGTCCGGCCGCGGAGAATAGGGCAACCTCCTCCGCGGGGCGGAAGCGGAGCGCCGGAGCGGCGCCGGCTCTGGGCGCGCCGGCGCCCGACGTCAGGGCCAGCGTCTCTTGAACCTGCCTCCTGGCCTCGGCTAGGGACACGATGTTCCGGTACTCGGGGCGGGCCGGTGTCAGCAGACCATTTCCCCTCTCACGAACGCGGCCGTGCGCGGATCGGCCGGCCGCTCAAAAACCTGGGCCGTCTCGCCGACCTCCACCAGTCTGCCCGAGACGAGAAGTCCCGTGCGCCGGGCCACCCTTCTGGCCTGGAACAGGTTGTGAGTCACCAGCAAAACGGCCGGTTGCCAGGTGTCCATGGCCCGGGCCAGAGCCTTCTCGATGATGGTCACGTTGGCCGGGTCCAGGTTGGCCGTGGGCTCGTCCAGAAAAAGGACGTCGGGCCGGGTCACGAGAGCCCGGGCCAGGGCCACGCGCTGACCCTCGCCGGCGGAGAGAGAGTCCACCGCCGCTCCGGCGAAGGCCCCGAGTCCGAGCCCGTCCAAAGCGTCGGCCACGGCCTTCTTGACGACCTGACCATCCAGACCGCGGAAGCCGAGGCCCAGAGCCACGTTGTCCGCCACCCGGCCCGTGAAGAGCACGGGATTCTGGGGGACGAAAGCCAGGCGGCGGCGCCAGGCCAGAAGCTCGGCGGCGGAGAGGCCGCCCTGTCCGTCCGAGGCGACCGCGGCTGCCGCGCCGCGCCGCCCGCGAAGCCCAGAAGCCCCGTCACCGCTAAAGACTAGATTCCCCCAACGGATCTCACCCGCCCCCGGCGTCTCCAGAGTGGCCAGGAGACGAAGGAGGGTGGTCTTGCCGGAGCCGCTCGGCCCCATCACAGCCAGCATCTCACCCCGCCGGAGGTCGAGGCGGTCCACGTCCAGAACGAGGCGGTCGCCGTAACTCTTCTTGAGACCGGATACTGCTACGACCGGGTCCACCCTCTTACCTCCTTCCACCCTGAATCCGGTAGACGACCGAATTGATAATGAAGCCTAGAGCGAGAAGAACCGCGCCGAGGATGAGGGCGTTGCCGAAGTTGCCCTTCCTGGTCTCCAGGAGAATGGCTGTGGTCATGACCCTCGTCTGGCCCCGGATGTTGCCCCCTACGAGCATGACCGCGCCGACCTCGGCCGTGGCCCGCCCGAGCCCGGCCGCAAGGGCCGCGAAGACCGCCGGACGGGCTTCCCGCAAGACTATGGCCCGGGCCTGCCAGGGCGTGGCCCCGAGGACCACGGCCGTCTCGCGGAAGCGGCGATCCCGCTCCTCCACGGCCACGGCGACGAGGCCGGTGATGATGGGGGTGACCAGTATCCACTGGGCTATGATCATCGCCCCCGGAGTAAAGAGCAGGTTGAGACTTCCCAGAGGGCCTCGGCTGGACAGCAGGATAAAGACGAAGAGTCCCGCCACGGTCGGTGGCAAGCCCATCAAGGTGTAGAAGATCCGCATCAGGAAGGGCCGGCGGGAGGAGCGGGTCAGGCCGAGCCACGTCCCAAGCGGGATTCCGGTCGCCGCCGCCAGGAGCACGGCCGTGCCGGAGACCGCCAGGGATAGAAGGATTATCCCGGCCAATTCGGACCAGGACGAGACGCTGAACATGGTAGCCCCCCGTTTCAGGCGACGCCGCTCGTGGTGGCCCCCCTAGCCGCCACGAGCGGCGCCGCGGCGGACCTGCTTACGGCCGGCTGCCCTCCGGCAGAAGCCAGAAGAGCGGCTGGCCGTACTTGTCCGCGCCGAAAGTACTGATGATCGTCCGGCCCTCCGTGGAACCAAGGTAGGCCGCAAAGGCCTCGGCCAGACGCTGGTTCACGTTCGGATGAGAGACCGGGTCGGTAACGATGACCGCATAGGGATTGTAGAGGTCCCGGCCGCCCTCCCAAAGGACGGCCAGCTTCCCCTCGCCGGTGGCGCCCGGTCCATAGCCCGACAGGTAGGTGGCCCGATCGGCCAGGGTGTAAGCGCCCCGGTCGGCGGCCATGATCAGAGTGTCGCCCATGCCGGAACCGGTCTCCTGGTACCAGGCCCCCTTGGTCTGGATCGCGAACTTGGTCCAGAGGCCCTTCTCCTTCTTGTCGGTGCCGGAGTCGTCGCCGCGGGAAAGGAAGATGGCCCTCTCCTCCACGCCGGCCGTGGCTACGGTCCGCATAGCCGTGGCCAGGTCGGCCGCGCTCTTCACGCCGATGGGGTCGGTGGGAGGACCCACAATGATGAAGTCGTTGTACATAACCTGGGTCCGCGAGAGCCCGTGCCCCTCGTCCATGAAGGTCTCCTCGGCCGCCGGGGAGTGTACCAGGAGCGCGTCGGCGTCGCCGTTCCGGCCGAGTTCGAGAGCCTGCCCACTACCAACGGCGACAACATCCACCCGGCACTTGTTGGCGGCCTCGAAGGGTGGCAAAAGGGCGTCCAGAAGCCCGGAGTCCTCCGTGCTCGTCGTGGTCGCCAGAATCAGGGTGCGGCTTTCGTCGTAGCGACTATAGGCGTAGAAAGCGCCCCAACTCAAAGAACCTACCAGAGCGGCAAGACCGACGATGAGCCAGACCCCATTCGTTCTCAAGCGGAGTGACCTCCTTCGGGTCGCGAATCCGCGGGCTCGCGAACGCCGCCATCAAAGCATCCGAGCCGACAAGAAACGATCTTCAGCCCGAGACGGTCGCAGGCCCGCCCGACCTCGCGGGGATCGAGGGTAAGCCTCTCCGCCAAGGCCAGGGCCTGCTTGCACGAGACGCGGCCCCCCCGGGCCAGGGAGCGCAGAGGAGCGTCCGCGGTCGACTCGTCTACGGGCGCCCCACCCTTGAAACCACCATCAGCCCCGCGGTTACCGCCGTCGGAACCCTCAAGCAATTCATCTAGCCTCCATCCCCCGGCGTGGCCGAGTTCGGTCCCTGGTAACGCGAAGGAGACCCCTCGCGCCAAGAGACCGGCGCACCACAAAGCAAGAGACCGGCGCCCATGGAGAAGGCGCCGGCCCCGAAAGACCCTTTAGATCAAGGACGGAGCGCGACTCCTTTCCAAACACGGGAGGCGTCCCGGTTTCCCGCGACACCCTCGTCCGATCCCATTGCCGGAGACCGGAGTCGGCCATGAGCCACGGTCCGGACCCGCCACCCATCGGGGCGGGGGCGCCGACCGTCGAGACTCTCTGGCTCGGAGCGCTGAACTAGCTCAGAAACCTATGTCGCCCGGAGGCGTTGTCAAGTCGCGGCGTCGCCCTCGTCATCTTTCGCGGTCTTCTGGACCGCGCCCGCCGGTGACCAGCGGTGCCGGCACTCCAGGCACTCGAAGGAGGTCTTGGTCCGGGTAGCGGAGACAACCAGGTAGATCCCGACCAGGACGAGCAGGATGAGAAGCGGCGGGAAGACCAGGCAGAGAAGAAGACCCAGAACAATGGTGCCGATGGCGCTCTTGAGTGCGGCCTTACTATCATTGACCTCAATCGATTTCGACTTGCAGTGCGGACAGGAAAGTTGTTCCGGCATTCCGCGGACCGCCCCACTCTTTGATAGGTTGCGCCCCGCACGGCGAGGCGCCGCTACCCGCACTTCCGACTTCCGGCCTTGAGCATTCGACACCGGTCAGGCTCTCCCTTTTTCATCGCCGCCCGAACGAGGCCTCCCGGGCCGACGAGCCGTCGCGATTCGACTCCGATGGCGTAGCTTCGGCAAGAGCGGCAGGATGAACCCCGTAACTTGGCAAATGGAGCAGAAGCTGGTCGGTCTGCACTGCCGTGTGATGGCCGCATGACCGGCGAACGGTAGACGTACGTCGAGGAGGTAGCGGTTATGTCGGGCTTCGATTTGAGCCGCGTTCCGATCTGGGTCTGGATTCTTGTGGCCGTTGTGTTCATCGCAACGGTGCCAACGAGACTGAAGGTCCTGGGGCGGATGTTCAGGAGAAAGGATGGTCCGGGCAGCACGGGCAAGGAGTAGGAGGAGTTCCCCGGGGGGCACGCAATGGGGGGGCCTTGAGGAGGCTATTTCCCGTGTCGAGTGACCAAGTTGTGTTCCGCGGTCGGCTCTCCGAACTTCTGGCTAAGGTCGACTCGGGGGAGCTTCTGCCCAAACTCCAGGCCTCGCACGCCCCACCCTGCAAGTTCTGGACGGCCTTCTCCGTTATCAACGGCATCCGCCACGCCGTTCCCCTCATCCACGGCCCGACCGGCTGCACCTACTCCGTGGCCAGCGACTTCAAGCTGAGTGCCTGCGAGTACCGCGGCGTGCCCTTGGAGCCCACCTCGTGCACAGCCTTGGACGAGACCAACGTGGTCTACGGCGGGGAGAGAAAGCTCGGCGAGGCCATTGCCGAGGCCGTGCGCAAGTACAGCCCGGAGTTGGTCGTCGTCCTCTCCTGCTGCTGCTCGGGCATCACCGGCGACGATGTCGAAATGGTGGCCCGCGAAGCCTCTCGCCGGCACGGGTTGCCGGTGCTGGCCATCAGAAGCGAGGGCTTCGGCGGCGACTTCCGGAGCGGGCACGAGGACGCCTTCCGGGCCCTGATGAACCTGATGGACCCGCCCACACCCGAGAGCCGCCGGGGAATGGAACATTCGGTTAACATAATCGGTGCCCGCGTCGGCCCCTCATTTACGGAACGCCGACAAGACATCGACGTCCTGATCGAGTTCCTTGGGAAGCTGGGTATCGGCGTGAACGCCGTCATCGCCGGCGGCTGCACCCTGGCCGAGCTCCGCCGAGCGCCGAGCGTGGCCCTCAACACCTCCTGGTGCTACGACTGGGGTGGCAAGATCGGGGATCTCATGGAGTCGCGCTTCGGCGTGCCCTTCGCCCGGACGGGCCTGCCCTACGGCCTCGGCGCCACGCGGCACTGGATCAGGACCGTGTGTGGGCCGCTCGGCCTTGAGGAGCGGGGCGAGGAGTTCATCGCCGCCGAGGAGGGGAAGGTGGTCCAAGAAGCGGCCCACCTTCGCGAACTTCTCCAGGGACGCACGGCCTTGGTGGAGATCGCCGAGTTCCCCGGGCCAATCCGGGCCCTGGCCATGGCCCGCATGGCCGAGGAGTTCGGGGCCACACCCGTAATCGTCAACCTCCATCCCTACACGGTCAAGGAGCGCCGGCCGACCATCAAGTTCCTTCTTAGCCAGGGTCAGAACCCGGAGATCGTTCTGACCCGCGGCCTTTTCCGCCTGGGGGCCTTTGAGTCGTCGAGCGAGACCGAGACTGAGATCGAGGACCTGGCCGCCGAGGTGGCGGCGAGAGGTCGCAGCCCCATCTACTTCGGAGTCCCCAGCCGCATGCCGGGTCGCGGCTGCCCGTCCGGATGCCCGGTGGTCAACCTGACTAATGAGGTTGGGACACCCCAGTACGGCTACGACGGCCTCCGAAACATCGCCCGCATGGTCGCCGCGGCCGTAAGGAGCGCGGAACGACCACGGTCGCGATTGTTCAGGGAAGTGCTTTACGGACGGCCCTCTCCGAGGCGATAGTGCTTTTCATCGGGTCGGATAGGAGGAAAGCCCCTTTTGGTGGGCCAGAGCATCGCGGCGCTATGGCCCTCGGCAGCAAGGCGTTTCGTGTCGGAGGTCGGCGCCCGGAAGGGAGGTGACAAATCATGGAGGTAATCATTGACAATGTCGCCCCGGGATGCCTCTGCTACGCCGGCTGTCCTCCTCTCTGTGTCATCAAGGGTGCGGCGCTCGAGGCCGTGAACAACAGTATGGTGTGGGAGTACGATCACGCTATCCCCGCGTGGTAAGGTCTCAGACCCGCTGAGATCGTCATCTGGGCCCGGCCGGCTTCATGGCCGGCCCTTTCCTTGACCGGAGTCGCCCACTCTGGTCAAGGTCGCCCCGCTAGACACCCTAGGCGCCCTTTACACCCTTGACGCCCGGCTTTGGCGTGACTAGCCATCCCGCCATCGGGTCGACCGCGCGGCGGAAGGGTAGCTCAAGTCTGGGCCGAAACCTCCAAAGACGAAAGCGTGGGCCGGCGATCCGGTCCGGTCGCCGGAGGGAGCGGTCACCGTGGGTCGTCTTGAATTGGGACGGGAGCTCCTCTATCTCTCGCGCCGAGAAGTCGAGTCGGTGGACGTGGGGATGTCCGAGATCATCGAGGCCGTAACGGTGGCCCTGGCCGAGAAGGGTGAAGGCCGGGTGGAGATGCCGCCCAAACCGGGCATCCACACTCGCCCCGACGCCTTCATCCACGCCATGCCGGCCTTCGTTCCGGCCTCCCGGGCCGCGGGCATCAAGTGGATCGGCGGCTACCCGGAAAACCTTGGCCGGCACGGTCTCCCTTACATCACCGGCCTCCTGATCCTCAACGACGTGGAAACCGGTGTCCCCCTCGCCGTTATGGATGCGACCTGGATTACCGCCATGCGCACCGGGGCGGTGAGTGGCGTCTCGGCCAAGCGGCTGGCCCGGCCCGGCAGCCGCGCGCTGGCTATTTTGGGCTGCGGGGTGCAAGCCCGGACCCAGTTGGAGGCCCTGGCCCTGACCCTGCCCGGGCTCGCCGAGGTGCGGTGTTACGACATTCTTGCCGCCAATCGCGACCGGTTCGCCGGTGAGGAGGCGGCCCGCTTTCCGTCCTTGCGGTTTGTGGCCTCGGAGAGCCCTCAGGCGGCCGCCGTAGGGGCCGACGTCCTCGTCACAGCCGGACCGATCCTCAAGCACCCCTCCCCCACTCTCCGGGCGGATTGGCTCAAGGAGGGCATCCTGGGCCTGCCTATAGACTTCGACTCCTACTGGCAGCCCGAGGCCCTGCGGCTTAGCGACCGCTACTATGTTGACGACCGATCGCAGTACCGCTACTACCAGGACCAGGGCTACTTCGGCGGGGCGCCCGAAGTCCAGGGAGACCTGGGTGAGTTGATCACGGGAAAGGTTCCGGGGCGCGGCGGCGAGGGCGAACGCATCGTGGCCATGAACCTCGGCCTCGGCATCGAGGACATGGTCACCGCCCGGCTGGTCTACGATCGGGCTCTGGCCCTGGACATGGGTCAGGCCCTGGAGTTGTAGGGCGGAGCGGCTCTCGTTGCCGGTCTCGAAGCCCGGCAGTGGAGTCGATAACCAGAAGGTAGGAGGCGGACCAGCGATGCATCTCTCGTGGCTGCTCACCGCTCATAGCCTGTCCCATGGCGCCGGCGCGGGTGGTTTCACCTGAGGGGAGAGAAACCAAGAGAGGTGAAAACCCGTGCCGATGCCGCCGGAGGTCATGAAGCGGCTGATCAAGCGAGATATCACCGGAAAAGTGGGAGCGGAGCGCGTCCGCATTCTCCGGCAAGCCCTGGAGAGCCTGCCGGGTTACTACCAGGGTCCCTACGGCAAGCTCCGCAAGTGGATCAGCGAAGAGATCGACCGGTCCCGGGCCAAGGCCAAGGTCGCGCGGCGGGAGACCTTCCAGGTTCCTAAGGAGGGCCTGAGGCAGGTGGCCGTGGTCGGCCCGCCCAACGCCGGCAAGTCGTCCGTCTTGAAGGCTCTGTCCGGAGCGCAGATCAAAGTCGCCGACTACCCGTTCGCCACCCTGAAACCTCAGGCGGCCATCGTCGACGTCCTCGGGGCCAGGGTCCAGTTGGTCGAAGTTCCCGGACTCCTGCCAGGGGCCGGCGACGACCGCGGCGGTGGCCGGGCGCTTCTGGCCGCCATCCGCAACGCCGACATGATCCTATACGTCGCCGGTCTGGGGCGGGAGGGGGTCGGCCCTAGCGACCTGGACGCGATCCGGGCCGAGGTTCGCTTGGCGGGAATAGACAAGCCGTCGGCCCTGTGCCTGACCGGGCTCGATCTTCCGGGGGCCCGGGAGGAGGCCACCGCCCACTTTGAGCAGGCTCTCCACGAGCGCGCGGTCGGCGAGCACGCCGCTGGCGAGACGCTCCAAGCGGCCGGGGTCGATTCTGGAGGTCGAATGGTGGCCTGCTCCACCCTCACCGGAGAAGGCCTGGACCGGCTCCTAGAGATGGTCTGGTCCATGTGCGGCCTGATCCGCGTCTGGCGGCGAGGCGACAGGGAGAAAAGGGGCGACCCCTTTGTGCTGGAGAGCGGGGCCACCGTAGGGGACCTGGCCCGGGCCGTTCACAAGGACCTTGAGTCCAGGCTCTCCCAGGCCCTGATCTGGGGCTTCTCGGCCAGGTTCCCCGGCCAGGCGGTCGGAAGCCGGCACGTGCTGGCTGATGGGGATGAGGTGGAGTTGAGGGTCAGGGGCTAAGGGGTGGGCGCCTCTACTACCCTCTCGTCGACGCGGCGGATGACCGAGTGACAGACGGGTTCGAAGTGCCGGCCCCAGAAGCGGCTGCCGTAGATGTTTTGGGGCTCGAAGTCAACCGCGATTCTCTCCATGCCCCGCAGCCTGGCCCACTCGACGAACCTTCCCAGAAGGGCTGAGGCCAGACCTTGGCGTCGCAGGCTTTCGCGGGTGAAAGCCCTGGTGATGCTGGCCGTCTTGGGGTCGGAGAGCACGTGGGCGGCCTCCGGGCATCCGAGCCCACCCCGTAGGTAGGCGGCGACCTCTCCCTCGGCGGAGGCGACCTCGCCCGTAACGGTGGCGACCTCGCCCGTAACGGAGGCGACCTCGCCCGTAACGGTGGCGACCAGAACGGCCTGGGTGGGGTCGGCCAGCCAGCCCTCGACCTCCTCCCGTCCGACGGCCCGCAGGTAGGGAAGGAAGATGGGCGCCCCCGCCAGGTACCGATACTGCTGGACGGTCAGGGCCAAGATCTGATCGACATCGGCGGGCGTGGCCCGGCGGATGGTGGCGGCAGGTAGCGGGTCGGCCGTGGGCGCGAGAGGCCTGTCAGCCGCCACCGGGTCCAGGGACCTGACAGCGTCCACGCAGAGGAGGCCGAAGCCGTTCCTGAACCAGATGTCGCCGGCCTCGACGTCGTGGGCGAAGAGGGTGATGGCCTGGGTGAAGCACCCGGCGGCCACCCACTGGGCGGAGATCCACTCGTAGAGGCGCCGGTAGACGTCGGCCCGGCTGTCTCTGCCGCTCTCCACGACGGCATGGGCCCACTCCGGGCACCAAACGCCTCGCTGGGTTCCCTTGAAGTTGGGGATGGCCATCCCGGCCAGGAAACCGACGAGCCGGTCGTCCTGGATGGCGGCTGCGCCCGGACCCTTCTTGAGAAGGTCGCTGAGCCTGGGCAGGATCGTGCCCGGGTCCTCGTGCCGCAGCGGAAGCATCGGCGTATGGGACCGAGCCTCCCGGTAACGGGAGACGAAAAGCCCGGCGGCGTCGGGGAGGTGGCTGTCATTGAGGGCTGTGATGTTGAGAGAGATAATGTGTGGGCTCCTTATGGACCTACCCTTCCCCCGTCTCCGCCGTTGCCGGGACAGGCGACCAGTGAGCCTGGCCGCCTCCGCCAAGGACGCCGTGGGCGCCGGTCCGGAGGTCGAGGTCGGGGCTCAGGTCGCCCAGGGACCTCTCCACGGGTTGGGAACCGGTTCCTGAGGACCCGCCCGGGCCAGGCTGGGCGCCAACGTCGTCCGCCGCCTCCGGATGCGCTGGAGGGCGGCATCCGGAGGAGATCAGGGCTGGACCGGCGACGAGAGAAAGCGCGAGGAAGAGGACTAGCGACGTGACCAGCGTCGGCGGCCGAGGCCGCCTGCCCGGCTATGCCCCACCATCTCCGACACCTCCGCCGCATGATTAGGCCTACGCCCGCGTCATCGCCGCCCCGACCAAGCCGGGGCCGGTATGAACAACCAGGACCGGGCTGATCTGGCCGAAGACCGTGCGCTTGACACCGGGCAGCGTCTTCACCCGCTCGTGGAGTTCCGACGCCTCCTCCTTGGCGTCGCCGTGCATGATGGCCACCTGGTCGAGCCCATTCTCGACCGCCTCGCCCACCAGCTTGAAGAGTTCGACCAGCGACTGCCGACGTCCGCGGACCCGGCTGTGGCTGTAGTAGCGGCCTTCCTTGTCGATGGAGATGATGGGTTTGAGGTCGAGGGCCCCGGCCACCGCCGCGGCCACCGCCCCGATGCGGCCGCCGCGCCGCAGATACTCGAGGGTCCTTACAACGTAGAAGGCCCGCGAGCGGGTCACCATCTCCTGGGTCCGCTCGATGAGGGCGCGGAAATCGAGCTTCTCCTCCACCCAGTGAGCGGCCTGCTCGACGATGAACCCCAGCCCCATCGAGAGGGTCTTGGAGTTGACGACAAAGGTCTCCAGGCCCTTCACCTGCTCCGCGGCCATCCGAACGGTGTCGGCCGTAGCGCTCAGCCCACTGGAGATGTGAACGGCCAGAGCGTGGGTGAAGCCGCTGTCGCGAACCTGGGTCAGGAGGTCGGCGGCCTCCTGGGGAGATGGAGTGGAGGTCGTCGGGACTTCTTCCCCGAAGCGGGCGTATATCTCCTCGGGGGTGATGTCGACGCGGTCGCGGTAGGTCTGCTTGGCGTAGACAATGTGAAGCGGTAGGACATGGATGCCGTGGCGACTGATCGTGGAGCTGTCGAGGTCGCAGGTGCTGTCGGTGACAAGTGCGATGTTCTGATTCACTAGTAGCCCCCCATCGGTGCAAATCGTGGTGGCCCTATTCCGCGAAGGCGGGCCGACCCCCTGCCGGAGATCCGGACTCTCCACGGCCAGGCGTCCGCCGACTGGGGCGGCGGCCGGGCGCCGATGGTAAGCACGAAGTCAACCTCTGGTTCGCCACCCCGCGGAGGGAAGTGGTTGACGTCGAGGTGCGGGATGTTGGATAGAAAGTAGCCGGCGACGCTCTCGGCCAAGTGTCCGGCGAGATCGGCTAGATGCGGATCCTCCCGCAGCCGAGAAGGATCGAGGGGGACGACCTCTCGGAGCCAGCTTGCCCTAAGCCCGTGGTCACGAAAGAGCGGCGAAGGCCTGATCGCGCGGAACCTGGTAGCGGCACCCATGAGCCCGCATTTTCGCCCAGAAGTCCTGGCGAGCTAGAGCCTCTAGCCCATCGCCTGAAAGCAGTGGAGGCACCTCAGCCTCGAAGCGCAGCGCGGCAATCTCGCGCAGAAGCAACGGACCCATGTCAAACTGGGTGATGCGGCCGGCCAGACTGTCCTGGCCGACCATGATGCGAAGTGAGGAACTACCGGTCAGCAAGACTTTGACCGTGCTGTGATCCACCAAAGCCTTGACTTGCGGCGCCCAGTCGGGGAGGTTCTGCGCTTCGTCCAGGAAGACGAAAGCCGGCTCGCCGCGATGGGCCGCCTCGTTGAAGGTCTCACCAAGGATCGCGGCCTGAAACCAGCGGGCGATGGCGAGGACAGGCTCAGAGACCCCGCGCAGGCTGGGAAGGTCGTCAAACTGAACCCGCAGTATCCGACGCGCCTGGAGGCCTTGTTCTTTGAGAAGATGCTCGACAAGCTGCTCCTGAAGAGTCGTCTTTCCCACCTGCCGAGGTCCCCTGAGAACCAAGACCGGCGCCAGCCCCTTGTTGAGATTCTTGAGGGCCAAATCGAACAGCCAGCGGCGGTACCGAGGAAGAACGCGGCCGGGCTTACCGACCCACCATGGGTTCGTGTCGCGAAGATACTTCGTGACGTCCAAGGGGAGGGTGGTGTCAGAGAAGCCCATCTGGGACATGGCCAACCCCTCCTCTACCTGACCTGCGCAGCTTTCTCGCCCCTCGGCGGCTTTCGCTGTCATGAAAGCGACGGCGGAGGGCCGCTTCCAAGATGATAGCCATCTTCGACTCGGATCAACACTTCTGGCGCGTTCGCATCCACACTCCCGGCTCGTCCGACCATTCGAGGTTGGCCCTGGCGCGGAACTTGGCCGGCGCGGGGGCCGTAGAAGGGAACAGGCGTTAGAGAAACCCGTCTAGGCCGGCGCTCCGGTCCAGGAAGCGAAGGAGGGTGTTCCGTGAGAGAACAGCGGTTCAGGGAGTATTGCGCCAAGCGGGGCTTTAGCCCGGAACAGACGGAGGTCCAGGTGTCGGCCGTCCGGGACTTCGAGGCCTTCTTGGCCGCTCGAGGGGACCTTGCCGCCGGCGTGGAGGTCTTGAAGGGCCACCTGACCGAGCTGATCGACAAAGGCTTGAACTCCGAGGAGAGGTTGCTGGCGCTGGCCCGCTACGGCTTCGCAACAGGCAACAACACCCTCTTCATCTACATGGTCGGCGTGCTGAGCGGTCGCGAGGTCGTGTCCAACCTGTCCACCCGGGCCGCCAAAGTTGCTGGAAGAGCGGCGCGCGACGCCGTGTTCGCGGACCTTGCGCTACCGCCCCTTGGCTCGCCGCAGGAGGGGTACGTCGAAGTGACGCGACGGCTGGTCGAGGGCCTGCGGGCGCGGCTTCCCGTCGACACGTGTCGCGACGTCCTCGCCGGGAACAACCACGGCATTCCAAGGCGGACATTCTCGCGTCTCCGCCGGATCTACCGCAAGTCCGGTCTCGACGCGGTGCTGCGCTTCCGCCAGGAGAGTCTGGTGGAAACGCTCGAGGAGCACGCCCGTAGCGGCAAGCCTTGGTACGAACAGGAAATCACCCCGGCGGTCGTGGACCATGTGCGCCGGAATCCGGAGATACAGTCCGGCGTGAGGGTCGGCCAGTCCATCTTCGTCAGCAAGATCCCCTATGCCCCGGTGGCCTACCTCGGGGAGACCGACCCGAAGCTGAGGCGCTACCACATGTGTCACTGTCCTTTGGCCAGGGCCTCCATCCTCGGCGACGGACCGACCGTGCCGCCGCTCTGGTGCTACTGCAGTGGAGGCTACGAAAAGCTCGCGTTCGACGTGGTCTTCCAGCGGCCGGTGCGGGTGAAAGTCCTGGAGAGCGCGTTGGCGGGCGATCCGGGGTGCCGCTTCGAGATCGAGATACCGGAAGGGGAGATGAAGTAACCTAGCCCTGTCCCCCAGGGGTCTGACAGGCGCCGGAGGGGCCCGTTGCCGACAGGAAGGGTACTACAGACGGCTGGGCGCGTGGTACAATGGGACCAACGAGTGAGCGGAGGTGGTCTCTATCGTGGGCAGCGACAGAGCGACTGAGACGTCCCTTCGCGTTCACCTGGAAGGCGCCGCCGTCGAGCACCACCGGATTTGTCTGGAGGACCTCATCCGCGACAAAGCCCCCTTCGATACCCCAAGCGATCTTGCGATCCTGGCAAGAGAACAGGGTGTTGGCCTGGTTACTGATCTCAAGAAGCTTGCCGGGGGGTTTTGGCCCGAGGATGAGAGCACAGACGACTTGCTGAGATCGCTAAGGGCTTGGCGAGATGAGAGACCGGGGGGCAACCGGGGATGAACGCGGTGCTGCTTGACACCGACGTGGTTTCTTTCGCTCTGAAGGGAGACACCCGGGCGGAACCGTACCGGGCTCATGTAGCCGGCAAGGTCCTGGTGGTATCGTTCATGACCGTGGCCGAGCTCTACAAATGGACCCTGCTGCATGGCTGTACCCTTTTGACCGGAGCTTGTGCCTGAAGTGATCTGAGGTGAACGACAGCGTCAAGCGGGCCGGCCGCACAGTCTCGTGCGCCGATGCGTGGGTCGCCGCGACCGCGCTCGCAATCCCGAACCTAACCGTCATAACCGCTGTCTGACCGCGCTTGATCCCGACATCCACGCTCAGGGGTAGCCCCAAGCCCAACCCAACCAGGGCCGCGGCTTCTGCTACCAGACCAGGATAGGAATGCTATCCCCAAACTGCGGGGAGCCTCAGGCGGTGTGGCTCCGGCCTGGGCAGAGTCTTCACGCGCACGCGGCGCGGTCCCCGCCTAGGTCGCGCCCTCGCGAGCGCTGAGCCACACCGCCCTGGCTCCCCACCAAGCCACCATGACATTCAAGCCTAACCCCCGAAGTCGAAGATGTCCCCGAGGAAAGACTTCCGCTTCTTCTTGCCTCCGTAGTGTTCATCGGAGTCGTGGCGCCGGCCGTCTTCGTTGTGATGGTTCTCGTGGCGGCTATCCTCGTAGCGACGGCCTTCCTCACGGTAGCCCGGGGCGTCGTCGCCATAGCCGGACGCCGCCGATGCTGATTTCTCAATGATCTTATCCAGTTCGCCGCGATCAAGCCACACGCCGCGGCAGGTCGGGCAGTAGTCGATCTCAATGCCCTGACGTTCGGCCATCTTCAGTTCAACCTTGCAGATCGGGCAGTCCACAGTGCGTTCCTCCTCAAGAAGTGTTGTTTCTGTTTCTTCCTCCTTCATTATAGGGCGCAAGAGTCTGCCCTCTCAAGGTTCGGAAAACTCGTCGCGAAGGAGCGGGGCGGATCCCGGGTTCGCAAGTCTTTCGCCAAGGCCTGTACACCGTTCCGGCGCCGCGGCCTGGCCGAGGCCCTGGACCCAATGACCCGCCTAGAACCTCCTCGTCCCCGGGTGCCCTACGTGCTACAAGTTCTGGAACGTCAACGGCTCCGGTTGCTCGACCTGTGTCGCCGTCTGCCCGTACACGAAGGACTCGGCCCACCACTGGCACCACGCCCTGGCCGCCCGGCTGGCGCCCGTCGCCCCCAGGGTCCTGGTTTGGCTCGACGATCTCCTGGGCTACGGGGTCAGCCGGCCCGGGGATTGGTGGGGAGAGAGATAGCGCAAGGCTCGCTCGCAAGGGATTCGGCCATCATAGCCGGAAAGACCCAGCGAGGCGAGTAATGGTGACCCATCGCAGCCGGGCTGTGTTTCCCAAAGCTGAAGGCGACGGTCCCGCCCTCGGGCCGACTATCGCCGCTCTTTACGGCTTCCCCGAACCGGTCCGGGTACGGAAACTCGGCGATGGCCTCGGGTCGACCTACATTGTCCAGGCGCCCGGCCGGCAAGCTGTTGCCCGCGTGAGCAATTCCTCCCTACGGCCGGCAACTCACCTCACCTTCGAACTCGAGCTTCTGGCTTCCCTCGAGGCGCGAGGCCTGCCCGTGGCCGGCCCCTGCCGACTGACCGACGGCACCCTCTTCGCCGTCCTTGACGACCCCTCGCGCGGCGAACGACACCTGGCTCTCTACCGCTTCCTCACCGGCCACCAGCCGCGGCTTACCCTTGAGACCGGCCTGGCCCTGGGCCGGCTCCTGGCGGAGTTCCACGTAGCGGCCGAGATCGTCGGTCCTCCCGGGACACTGCCACACCTGGACCGGAGGGCCCTAATCGAGGAACCCGTGGCCTCCGTGAAAGAGCGGCTCACCAGCCCGACCGGAGCGGAGACCTCGATGACCCTGGACTCCGTGGTCGGGTTCCTCGCCCGCCTCTGGCCCGAGGCCTCTTCCGAACCGGGCGCCTACGGGCTCGTGCACGGAGACAGCCACCACCTCAATTTCCTGGAAGATGGTGGGCGGCTGGCTCTCTTCGACTTCGAACTTCTGGCTCGCGGCTGGCGCGCCTACGACCTGGCCACCCTCATCTGGGGGACTTTCGGTCGCGGGGGTGACGCTGCTCTGTGGGACGCGATGGTCCGCGGTTACTCGTCGGTTAGGCGTCTCGGCGAGAGCGAGGCCCGGACGGTGCCCGTCTTCGTCGCCCTGCGCCAACTCTGGTGGCTGGGCTTCCACGCCCGGCACTGGGGCCGCTGGCGTCGCCCATGGCTCAACCCCGGGTTCTTCGACGGAGGCGTCGAGCTTCTCCAGTTCATCGCCGCGCAGGCCTGCGGCTACAACGAGAGTAGTGGCGATGAGTAGTTCCACGGGAGGCGCGAGGGTCCGCTGGGACTGGCGGTACAGCAATCGCACCGGCGAACGCGTGGACCTCTGGGTGGCCCTGCCCCCCGACCTGCCGTGCCAACCCGGGCCCCGGATCGTCAGGTCCTCTCCGCCCGGTTTCCCCGGCGAACCCACCCTAGCGGGGGGGCCAAACCGGGTGGCCTTCGTGTCACTCCCGCCGGGCGAACTGGCCCGCTTGACGGTGGAGGTGGTTCTGCCGGATGAGCCGGCGGGACTGGCCGGGCCCTCGCCAGCCCCTGACCCCTCGGCCTACCTGGGCTCCAGCGCGCTCATCCAGGTCAACGACGAGGTCAGGGCCGAGGCCCGGGCCGCGGTGGGTGAGGCCGCCTCTTGTGTCGAGCGGGCCCGCCGCCTCTTCCGTCATCTTCTCAACACATGCCGCTACGTCTGGCCTCCATCCGAGCGGGGGAGCGAGAGCATGCGCAAGAACCGCCTGGGGGACTGCGGGGAGTACTCGTTCCTCTACGCCGCGCTGTGCCGCTCGATAGATCTCCCGTGCCGGGTCCTGATTGGCACGCTTCTCGGCCGGCGCATGCGCCCCCACGTCTGGAACGAGGTCTACCTGGACGGGACCGGCTGGATCGGAGTTGATGTTCGTGTCGATGAGATTGTGCTCGAGAGACTGGCCGGTCGCGGTGCCCGGTGGGCCGCCCGGCGACTTGAACACCGCTTCGGGCGCCCGCGCTCCGACCGTCTGGCCTTCTCTGTGGACCCTTGTGTCCTCCTCCACCCCCCGTTCGAGGAGAGACCGGCGCCTGAAGGAGCGCGGGACTTGGTCGTGGCCGGACGGCAGTTCGCCTGGGGTTTCGAGACCCTGGAGGGCGCGGCCCCCTACCTTCAACCCTGCTACATTAGATTCCACGGCAACAGGGCGCCGGCACGGCCCAGCGATTATGTCGGCCGCTGGCGGCTGAGGCGTCTCTAGGGGCCGTCCAGGAGAGCCATCCGGTGTTGCTCGCAGATCCACGGCAGCCCGGAGACGCGGTGCTCGGGCGCCGGATGCTCGAGCCGGGGTCCTTCTACCGCCAGCCGGGCAAGGTCGAGGAAGTAGGGGCGGCCGCCAAGGACCGTGCGGTCCATGGGGTCGTGGACAGATCCCAGTTCGGCCCCAGGCACGCCGAGGAGGCCCAAGCAGGGGTAGATGAAACCGGCGTCATCCACGTGGAGACGGATTCGGGAGAAGCAGGGGGCCACCGGATTGGGGGGCTGGGGCAAGGAGCCCTCAAGTAGCGACCCGATCGGGAAGACCGTCATGTCGGACTGGTTAAAGATCGGAGAATCGAGGAGGCCCATGTCCCGGAGGAGGTGGAACGGAGCGATGAGACCCACCCTCGCGTCCGACCGGCCGATGATCCGTTCGACGAAGGCTGTCGCCCCCGCGGAAAGAGCGGTGTCGGAGTCCAGAACACGGAACCCCACGTGGTTGTAAGTCTGATCGCTGATGAGGTCGATGAACGCGTCCTCCAGAGCCATGGCCTCGGCCAAATCCACCGCTATCGAGACCCCAAAGCCCAGGGAATGGGCCGTCCGGCCAAACTCCTTGAGGCGGGGAGCCGCGCTGAGAAGGTCGTTCCCCACCAGGGCCATCTCACGGTGGTAGAGCAGGTGAAGGCGGCGCCCTTCACTTAGACCGAGGACTTCCTTGTACCAGGCGTCGAACCTGGTGACCCAGTCGCAGATAGCGGAGACGGGCAGGCCCAGATCATCGCCCTGGGCGGAGGCCATGAAGGCTGCCGAACGGAGCCAGTAGGCCAGGGGGAGCCTGCCCGAGGCAAAGTCGAGCGCCAGTTCCGGTCGGGTCATGATGAAGTCTCCTTGAGGCCCTCGAGCCCGTGGGCCTCGAGCTGACGAACCACCGCCTCCAGAGCTCGCCGGTGGGACTCGGCGAAGTGCTCCGCGACCGCGTCAACACACTCCCGCCGGGAGAAGAACGACCAGCACATCTGGCAGATGCTGTTGTAGTTGCGCCCAACCTTCACCCCGCGGCCCTCAATGATCTGGGCCAGGACCGCGATGCCCCGGAAGACGATCAGGCGGAGGAGCGGGGAGTTGGACATGGCCTCGGCGATGTCCACGATGGACTGCTGTCGGATGTTGCCGGTTATGTAGTTCTCGGTCTGGTCCAGACCGGCGCAGCACGGGTAGACGTTGCCAAAAGAGTTGACCACCAGGTTGAGATTGCTGTGACAGGCATCATCCAGGCTGGTTCGCGAGACGTAGAAATCATCCGGATCCAGTTCGCGGGCGGCTCGGCCGCTGGCAAAGACCGGCCCGGAGGTGATCCGGACGGCCTTCTCCACTGCCTCAGCGGAGAGGTGGCTGAGGGCCTCGGCGACACCGTGCGATCTCGTGGTCAGCACCCGGAGGTTGGCTTCGACATCACACTCGTGGCAGGCCTCGATGCAGTTCTCGATGGCCTCGGGCGCGACAAAGGCCCGGTGCCAGGCGTCCCAGCTTATCTCAAGCGTTGTCAAGCCGGCGTCCCGGGCGCGCCGGACGATGTCGAGGGCGCGCGTCCGGCGGCGGGCCCAGAAGGCGTTGGTGACCGAGGTGATATCCAGGAAGCCGCTATCGCGAGCGACCCGTAGGAGGTGAAGACAGGTGTCGACATCCAGAAAGGCTTCACCTCCGGAGAGGTGAAACCGGGGGAAAAGGGTCTCGATGCGTAGCGACTCCCGGATAACTGTCTCCTGTTCCTCAACGGTGAGCGAGGCCTCTCCCCAGACGTCGGAGCCCTTTGGTCCAGCGGACTGGTAGCACATCTTGCACCTGGCGTTACAGCGGTTCGTGTTCTCGATGACCAGGCTGTGAAAGGTCATCGGCACATGCAGGAACTGCGCGTAAGCCATTAGGTCGCGGTCCATTGTCACTTCGCTCATGGAGTCCCTGACCCCGGCGCCGGCCGGCAGGGCTCACCTCCCACGTCTGCGGCTCCATATCGGTTTGGCGGGCAGACCGGACGATGTCGCCAGCCTGCCCGCCCCTTGACCCTGCCTTGATGGCGATCGTGAAACTCCCTACATCGGCCCGCCGCCCCTTAGCTTGGGCGACTTGATATCGAACTTGGCGCCTCCCGGCAGGCGGATACCGTCCGGTCCAAGGCCAACCAGGACTCTGGCGTCCATCGGCCTGTCGGACCGGATCAGGGTGACGACCATAGTCACGACGGCCGCGACGGCCACGACGACCGCGGCGGCGGCCACCACCCAGGCCTTGCCCCCGCCCGGTGACCGCATGTCCAGGACTTGGCCGACCACCTTGTCCCCGTAGCGGCTCAGAATGTCCGGATCGACACCCTGGTCGTTGATGACGTTGTGGACAACCATCTGGACCACTTCAGGGCTGATAACGACCCCGTGCTCAAGGCAGTACCCCTTGGGGTTCTTGATGAACGTGTCTGCCTCGCCCTTGTTGTCCATCAATCCCTTGAGAAAGGCAACTTGAGCTTCGACGGGTGGCGCCCCGGCTTTCTTGAGGGCGTCTGCTACCTTGTCGCGGAGTTCCTTCGACCTCGCGGCGTCCTCAGCAATGCGGTGCTGAATATCTGACATCGACAATCCCTCCCCCCTCTACCTAGCCAGTATCTTTCTCTAAAGGCACAAAGCACCTGCCCAATCAAGAATACCCAGGGCTTTGACGGCTCGTCAAGAGGATTGTGGCGGCCTCGTTGGAAACGAGGGGGTGGCCCAAACCGGCGACCTTTAGACCCAGCCTGCCAAACCTAGAGCCTGAACATCTGGTACTCCCCTTCGCAGGGGTTACCCGAGCAGACTTCGATGCATCCGGCTTTGGGGTGGCTGATCACGGAGACAACCGTCTTCGAGTAGCCCTCGTGCTTGCAGATGCATTGGGGGCGTCCGGAGTGGTCTCTGAGGAAGGTCTGGAGCTGGGCCGACCCGATCTTCCCCGGGTGCTCGGCGAAGAGATTTCTCAGCCGGGCCAGCCTGGCCTGGGTGTCCGGCAGTCGGGTGGTCTGGCGCTCGCTGGACAGGAGATCGGGGTGCAAGTAGTGGTTGGTGTGCAGGATGACCCCGTCCTCCGGTCCAAGTCGCCGATAGGCATCAACCGTCGCTTCGAAGTCGGCGATCGTGCCGGCGGAGTCGCCGACGATGAAGTTGTTCGACTTGGCCCGGCAAGAATCGGAAGCGGCGACCACTCTCTCGACGCCCTCCACCGACTCCCGCTCCATGATCAGCCTCCAGAGTATCGTCGTCGGGAGGCCGACCCGCCAGCCCGCGCTGAGGAGGAAGTTGCCGCAGCGGGCCAGTCCGGCCGAGTTCAGGCCCACCTGCCCGACCGTCCCGGCCAAAGTCCAGGTGATGATGGCCGGTCCTCTCTTCGGGTAGAGATAAAGGATGACCCCAAAAGGGTCGAACGTGGGCGCGAGGTCTAGGTTCTGGCCCACGATCACCTCGCCGGTGGCGCTCCTCTCCTTGGAGATCGCAAAGGATGTGCATTCCGGATCGCTCGTGGCCTCCGGCTCGGTCTTGGCCTCCACCTCACTCCCGGCCTCCGGCTCGGTCTTGGTCCGGTTGACGAGTTCTGACCGGCATTGCAGGGCCAGGGCCTCCTCAAACTCGATCCCGGCGCCGTCGGCGATGCCGCGGATCTCCTCCAGGAGGTGTGGAGCGCTGGCTTCGATGAAGGGCCGGTAGTCGAGACCCTTGCGCATGATGTCCCGGGAATCGACCATCCCCCGGGCCGCCATTTCCCGGGGTAAGTCCTCCCGGGCCAACTGCCGGATGAGCTCCCGGCACTGGTGGCCGTGCTCCCGCCCAAGGTCGAAGGAGCTACCCTCGGCCCGAATGACCATGAGCTGTTTTCCCAATCCGGACACCGCCTTCAGCTAGCGCTGGCTTCCCAGCATCAGTTCTTGGCCAGATGACAGGCCACCAAGTGCCCGCTCCCCATCTCCCTCTGAAGGGGTTCCTCCAGCCGGCAGCGCTCCTCAACGATGGAGCAGCGGGTATGAAAGCGACAACCTGGCGGGGGGTTGACCGGACTCGGGACGTCCCCGGTCAGAAGCTGCCGCTTGCCGCGCCGGCCGGGATCGGGAATGGGGATGGCCGTCAGCAGGGCCCGGGTATAGGGATGAAGGGCATGGTCGAACAGGGCGTCGGCCGGAGCGACCTCGACCAGCTTACCCAGGTACATCACGCCGACGCGGTCCGAGACGTGTTTGACAACGTGGAGCCCGTGGGCGATGAAGACGTAGGTCAGACCAAACGCGCCCTGCAGTTCATCAAGCAGGTTGAGGATCTGAGACTGGATCGAGACGTCTAGAGCCGACACCGGTTCATCGCAAACCACGAGCTTGGGGCGCAGAGCCAGGGCTCGAGCGATCCCCACCCGTTGACGCTGGCCGCCCGAGAGTTCGTGGGGATAGCGGACGACGTCAGAGGCCTGCAGGCCCACCACGGAGAGAAGTTCCCTGACCTGCTCCCTCTGCTCCGCCGGGGTGGCGACGCGGTGAATGGCGAGCGGCTCGGCGATGATCTCCCCGATCAGCCGCCTCGGGTCGAGCGACGAGTACGGGTCTTGATAGATGATCTGCATCTCCCGGCGCATCCGGCGCAGAGCCGGCTTGCGTAGCGCGAAGAGGTTCTGCCCTTCAAAACGGACTTCGCCCGCGGTGGCCGGCATCAGGGCCAAGGCGGTCCGGCCCACCGTGGTCTTGCCGCATCCCGATTCCCCGACGAGACCGAAAGTCTCGCCGCGCTGGACCGAGAACGAGACGCCGTCGACGGCGTAGACGTAGCCCTTGACCTTCGACAGGAAGCCGCCGTGGATCGGATAGTACTTCTTCAGCCCGATAACCTCCAGAAGCGGCGGCTCGACCGGGTTTGGCGCCGGACTCTTCAACGGGGTGCTCATCTAAGCCACCTCCTTGTTGGGTATCCATTGCTCCGGGGTGAAAAAGCAGGCTACGCGCCTTGGGCCCTGGGCCACCAGCGGCGGTTCGTCGGTCACACAGACGGGCTGGGCGTAGCGGCAACGTGGGTGAAAGCGGCACCCGTCCGCGAAGTCGAGTGGGTTGGGCACAGCCCCTGGGATCACGTCCAGTTTATGTCGGGGCCGGTCGATCCGGGGGATGCAGTGCAAGAGACCTTGAGTGTACGGATGCAGAGGACTGTGGAAGAGCTCCTGAACTCCGGCTTCCTCCACCACTTTACCCGAGTACATCACGACGACCCGTTCAGCCATCTCGGCGATGACCCCGAGGTCATGGGTGATCAGCATGATCGACATCCCGAGCTTCTCCTTGAGCCCCTTCATGAGATCCAGGATCTGAGCCTGGATGGTCACGTCCAGGGCCGTTGTCGGTTCGTCGGCAATCAGCAGCTTGGGGTTACAGACCAGGGCCATGGCGATCATGGCCCTTTGGCGTAGACCGCCCGAGAGTTCATGGGGGTAGTTCTCCAGTCGCTTGCGGGGGTCGGGTATGCCCACGAGCCGGAGCATCTCCTCGGCCTGGCCCATGGCCTCGGCCCGCTTGAGCCCCTGGTGAACTTCGAGGACCTCGGTGATCTGGAACCCGATGCTGTAGACCGGGTTGAGCGCGGTCATCGGTTCCTGGAAGATCATGGCGATGTCCCTGCCCCTGATGTCGCGGACCTTGTCCGGGGACATCTTGAGGATGTCTTTGCCCTGGAAGAGTATCTCCCCGCAGACGTAGCGGCCGGGAGGAGTTGGGATCAACCGCATGATTGATAGCGAGGTCACACTCTTACCGCAGCCCGACTCCCCCACCACCCCCAGTGTTTCGCCGCGGTTAATGTGGAAGGTGACCCCGTCCACGGCCGGCAACAGCCCTTCATGGGTGGTGAAGTGAGTCTTCAGGTTCTTGATCTCAAGCAGCGCATCCAAAGGTGAGCCCTCCTCCTGCATAGCCCTACTGGAGCTTCATCGACTTCAGATACAGGGCAACCTCCTTGACCATGGCCGAGACTCGCTCAAAGATCTGGCGGCCACGCTCAGCCGAGGCCGCCAACGGGTTTCCGGTGACCCCGCTCCGGGACCACGTGTCCACCTGGCTGTACCATCTAACGGGAACCCCGTTGATCTCCGCCGCCGAACTGGACTTGAGTTTCAGGGCCCCAATGGTTGGAGGGTGGTCGGCGGTCGCGAGGTCCATCCTGGCGTCCTCCGGAAAGAGCGCCAGCACGATGGAGGTCGCGGGGTCGCCCCCGTGGCCTCGGTCGGCCGCCGGAACCCCCATCTGGGACGCCACCTGGCCGGCTAGTTCCGCCGGCCACACCAGGGCGACTATCGTCCCGGGGTGCTCTTCCATCAGCGCCCGGGCGGCCGTCTCCGCCACCGGAAGATTGGGTCCGTGGTTGGCGACGAAAAGGAAGCGGCGGAAGCCTTGCTTCATGAGGCATCCCAGGCTCTCGTGGAGAACCGCCTGCAGAGTCTCCGGCCGGAGGGCAATTGTTCCCGGGAATCCAACGAAACCGGGGCACAGGCCATAGGGAACTCCGGGGGCCACTAAAGACTCGGTCTCCCGGGCGACCTCCTGGGCCACCCGCGTCGACACCATAAAATCCATGCCGAGTGGAAGGTGCGGCCCCTCGCATTCGACAGATCCAATCGGAACCATCACCAGGGGATCCTTCTTGACCCAGTCAGCAGCCTCGCGCCAGGTCAGGTTGAGCAAGTCGTGTCGAGGACTCAGGGACAAGACCTCCTCCGCGATCGAATGGCGCCGAGATCAGGCGCCGCCGCGGTTCCGGCGCCGCCGCAATTCCAGCGACCCTAGTCAATTGACGGAAACCGGCCGGATCAGCGGACGGCCTTCCTCGTCCCCCCAGACCGCCGCCAGATGCCGCGGGGGCTCGGGTGAGGTCGAGGGGTAGTCGGTCCGGACATGCGTCCCCCTGGTCTCCTGCCGTCTCAGAGCGCACTCGCAGACGATCAGACCGATCAGGGCCAGGTTCAGGGCATCTCGGCCGTCCCCGGCGCCGGCTTCCCGAGCCGCCTCCCGCCGCAGCGGCTCAAGCTCCCGGATGGCCCTCTTGAGATGCTCCCCGTTTCGGACCACCCCGGCGCCGTCGTACATGAGCTTCTGGATTTGCTGGACCAACGGCGCCCCGAACTGGTTACCCTGCTCGCAAAAAACCCCGGCCGTTGGCCCGATGGAACCGAACGCCGCCGCGGCCTCGGAGCCAAAGGCCTTCCCGGAGGCCGCGGAGGCCGGCCCCGCCCGCTTCGACGCCGCGCGGGCCGACCGCCGGCCAAAAGCAACGGTCTCGAGGAGGCCGTGCCCGGGAAGCCGGGTGGCCCCGTGCACTCCACCCGCGTTCTCGCCCACGCAGAAGAGCCCCGGCACGCTGGTCTCGCCGCGCTCGTCGATTCTGGCCCCACCGAGCATCCGATGGATGGCTACTCCCCACTCGAACGGCTGGGAAAAAGGATCGAGCCCCGCGACGGCCCACTTCTCCCAGACCGCCGGGTTGCCGGGTCTGGCCCCCTCGGCCAGGCTGTCCTTGTCGCCGACACAGAGCACTTTGCGGCCGGCCATGTTCTCCTCATAGACCGCCCGGACGATGTTGTTCCGATCGGTGCGCTCGAGGCGGACCGGGTCATACTTCTCCAGGACGCGCTGGCCCAGTTCATTGAGATACTGAGTGTTGCGGGCCATGGCCCCCGCCCCACCGACCGCCAGCGGTCGCCCCTGGACCATGGGAACCAAGGTGAACTCGGCGAATTCCAGATCCACGAGTTCGGCCCCGGCCTCGTAGGCCAGGACGAGCCCGTCGCCGGTGGTGGTCGAGGAGGCGCTGGAGAACGGATAGAGGGCCGTCGCCCCGCCGGCGGCGAGGATCACGGCCCGGGTGTCGAAGCGAAGGCTTTCACCGTCGGCCGTGAGGGCCAGAGCCCCGACCACTTCTCCGCCGTGGACAAGGATCTTGGTCACCCGCGTGTTCTCGATGAAGCGGACACGCCGGGTGAGAGCCTCCCGACGGAGAAGGCCGCAGTGGTCGCCGGCCGAGAAGTCACCCAGAACGAGATACTCGAAGTCGTGGCCCATCCCGCGACGGCGAGCGTACTTGCCGTCCCGCCTCGTGAGGTGGACGCCGATCTCCTCCAGAAAGCGAATCGTCGGCACCGCGTCGGTAGCCAGAGCTTCGGCCAGGCGACGGTCGGACAGACCCAACCCGCACCGGAGGGTGTTCTCCAGATGGGCCTGGGTCTGCGTGCCGTCTTCGGACGGGAAGGCGTACCCGCCGGCGAAGGGAGAGGATCCGCTCCGCCCGGCGACCCCTTTGGAGCAAAGGACCGCCCCCTCGACGCACATGGCGGCTTCGATGGCCGCGGCCAAGGCGCCCATCCCGCCCCCGACCACCAGCACCGGGCATTTCAGGTCGATCATGGTCTCAAACGTGTCCCCTTTCGAACCCGTGTGCGGGACCTGGACCTTCCCTCCGCGCAATGTCAGTGCCGGACGGGATGCGACTTGATCGCGGGCCCCTGGGGACCCTTGGAGACCAGGACGTGTTGCTCCGGCCCATCATTGTGGCCCGGGAAGTCCTTGCGGTAGTGGTTCGCCCGGCTCTCCTTCCGGTTCAGCCCGGCCAGGGCGATCAACCGGCCGGCCTTGGCCAGGTTCCTCACTTCCAGACGTTCGATGGGAGTGCCGGCGACCTCCGAGAGACACGTAGCCTCGATGGCCGCTAGTTCTTCCACCGCCTTGGCGAGCCCAGCCTCATCCCGGATCACGCCCACGCCTCGCCACATGGCGTCCTGAACACGATTGGTGGCCTCCATCGGGGTGGCCTTACCGCCCTTGAGCCCGATCAGGGAGCGAAGCTTCTCGACCTCGTCATTGACCAAGATCTCCTGGCCGCTTCCGGCCTTGTGGGCGTGCTTGGCCGCGCTGTGCCCGGCTCTGGCGCCCATGGCGTTGTTCTCGGCCAGAGCCATGCCCGGGAGACGAGCCGCTCCGTGGACCGCTCCGGTGGCCTCGCCGGCGGCGAACAGGCCCGGCAAGCTGGTGGCGGTGTACTCGTCGATGCGGACCCCTCCCAGGAGCCGGTGGAGGGCGATCTCCCAATCGAATTCCTGCTTGAGCCAATCCAGACCGCCCGCGAGCCGCTTGCGGCGGTAGACGGAGTGGTCACCGCGTCGGCTTATCTTGCCGCTCTGCACGCAGTGGAAGGGGTTGTTCCCAAGGGTCTTCTCGGTGAAGATGGCCCGGGCCACGATGTGTCGCGGGGACTTCTCAAGCCGGGCGTCGTACTTCTCCATGAACCGCTCGCCGAGCCGGTTGTAAGCAATCATGCTGGAGACACCGCCGCCGCCGCCCGACCCCAGGAACAATCCTTGGTAGCTGGGGGTCAGGGTCATCTCCGTGAACTCCAGGCCGACCAGAGGGCTGCCGGCATCATAGGCCAGGTTGATGGAATCGCCCGTGGTGGTAAACGATGCGCTGGCGAAAGGGTAGAGCCGAGTGGCGCTGCCGGCGGCCAGGACCACGGCCTTGGCCTGGAAAACGAGAATGCGGCCGGCCTCGTCGATACCGACGGCCCCACGCACACCCTGGTCGGAAACGATAAGTTCAGAAACCATGACTCCTTCGAGGACCTGAACTCCCCGATTGAGGGTTTCTCTCCGGAGGATGGCCTGCGGATCGCAGAAGCGGTAGTCGAAGTAGACCACGTGGGGCTTGGAGTGGCCGAGAATGATCGAGCGGACGACCTTGTTGTCCTCCTCTTCGAGCTTGAAGCCAAGTTCGAGGAGTTCTTCCAGCCGCTTGGCGCCGTCGCCGACGACAGCCTCAAGCAAGGGTCGGTCGCACATATTCTCGCCGACGTCCGCGGCGTTGGTCAAGAGGCTCTCGTATTCGGGGGATCCCGGAGGGCCGAAGGCGACGGAGTAGCCCCCGCTGCACGGGGTCGAGCCGCTCCGCCCGAAGACACCCTTATCCACCAAAGTTACCGTTGCCCCGCACTTGGTCGCTTCCATAGCCGCGCGGGCGGCCGCCCCGCCTCCACCGATGATCAAAACGTCTGTGGCCATTCGAGCAATCGTCTCTCGCATATGTTCCACTCCCTACCTTCGGAAGGACTTGTTGTCTTCGCTAAGGTCTGGCCCGGGTCCGGCCAGGCACGGTCAACGGCCCGCTGTGGCGCCTACGGCCTTCGGCTTTGCCGTCAAGGTCAGCTTGATGGCCTCATGGGGGCACTTGATCTCACAGATGAAGCACTCGATGCAAGCCTTCTGATGGCTGGGGAGAACTTCCTCGCGATCCCATTCCCAACGAAAGACCTTTGAGCCACACTCAAAGACACAAATGCCGCAGTTGTCGCAGAGAGTTCGATCGATGCTGACCGCGAAAAGCCGGTTGTGGGGCTGCATGCTCTTTCCTCCTCGGGGTTTTTCTACTCGTGTCTCAGCCTCGGGTCGAAGTAATCGCGCAAGCCGTCTCCCAGTAGGTTCAAGGCCAGCAGAGTGAGACTGATCGCCAGCGCCGAGAAGATGACGGCGTAGGGGCTGACCCTAATGTACCTGCGGCCCTCGCTGATGATCGATCCCCAGGTCGGGGTCGGCGGTTGCACACCCAACCCAAGGAAGCCCAGGCTGGCTTCGACCATGATGGCCGTGCCGGTCTCGAAGGTCAGGGACACCAGGATCGGGGCTAGGACGTTCGGCAGGATGTGCTTCAGGATGATCCAGCCGTTGTTGGCCCCCAGAGCCTTGGCGGCATCGACGAAGTCGAGATCCTTCTTCTCCAGCACCGTGCTGCGAATGAGCCGGGTCATCCGCGGGAAGACGCCTATTCCGACCGCGATCAAGACCCAGATCAGGCCGTTTCCAAAGAGGGCGACGAAAACCAATGACAGAAGAAGCGTCGGGAAAGCAATCAGGGCGTCGACCACACGCATCATGGCGATGTCGAGCCATCCACCCAGATAGGTGCAGATGATCCCGGCCACCATCGCCAGCATGAAGGCCACCAAGACCGCGCCCAGCCCGATTGACAGCGAGTACCTCCCCCCGTAGAGCACCCGGGAAAGGAGATCGCGGCCAAGGTTATCCGTCCCGAACGGGTGCTCGAAGCTGGGCGCCTCGAGCCGGCGGGCCGTATCCTGTGAAGACGGATCCTGGGATGTGAACAGGGGCCCGACGATCGCGGATAGAACGACGGCAATCAAGACAACCCCCCCGACAAGGACCCCGTGATGACGCAGGAGCCGAGCGAAGGCGCTTCGCTTGCCCTTGGGAGGTTGGCCCGTTCGTTGACTAGTCACGACTTACATGCACCTCCACAGCAGCCACGTTCATACGCCCTGCACGCGGGGGTCGAATACTCCGTAGAGGAGGTCAACGACCAGGTTCAGGATCAAGACCCAAGCGCCAAAGACGAGAATACACCCCTGCACAACGGGGAAGTCCCGGGCATAAATGGCGTCGACCATCAGCCGGCCCATGCCCACGCGGACGAAGAGCGTCTCGACGACCACCGAACCACCGACGACCCTCGCCAGTCTGAGGCCGAGAACAGTCACAAGGGTGATCATGGCGTTCCGGAGGACATGCCGCCACAAGACAATCTTCTCGTTGAGGCCCTTGGCTCTGGCCGTGCGGACATACTCCGACCCGAGGACCTCGAGCACGGCCGACCGGGTCATCCGGCAGATCAGGCCGGCTTCGTGTATGCCCAGGGCCAGGGCCGGCAGGACGAGGTGCATGAAAATAGAGGACCCCTCACCGACCCCCATCATGGGAAACCAGCCCAGCTTCAGGGAGAAGAGCAGCATCAGGAGGATGCCGAGGACGAACGAGGGGATTACCCGCCCGACCGTGGCGAAAACCACGGCCGCCATATCCGCCCAGGTGTTGCGTCGGACCGCGGCGATGATGCCTAGCGGAATGGCAATGATCACGGCAATGCCGAAAGCGCTGAAGGCCAGGAGCAGGGTGTGGGGAACAGCCACCACTATGTCGTGGGCCACCGAGCCCCCATCGACCAGGGACGTTCCCATGTTGCCCCGGGCCAGGTTCATGAGGTACATGCCGTACTGAACGAACAGAGGCTTGTCCAGCCCGAGTTCCTGGCGCACCAAAGCGATTGCCTCCGGCGACGAGTAGTCGCCAAGGACAGCCCGCACCGGATCGCCGGTGAGTCGGATCAGGAAGAACACGACTGTCACCATGATCAGGAGACTCGGTATGATCATAAATGCTCGGATGGTGGCTTTCTTGGCTCTCTGTGACACTGCGGTCCCTCCGGCAATCCGAGTCGTCGCCCCGCTCCCCACCCGGCGGGCGGGGAGCGGGGCCAGCTCATGCAGCTACGGTTGAGCGCTTACTTCGGCAGTTCAGTCCCCAGCTTGATGGTGTAGGCGGTGAACTCGTTGTTGCTGCCGGGGGTGTAGTCAACGACCGGCAAGCGCCAGCACGCGGCATACATCGTGTTGGTGATCGGGATCTGGGGCATGTCGGTGAGGATCTGGGTGGCGAGGGCCGTATAGAGCTCGACCCTCTTCGCCGGATCCATCTCCCGGGCGGCCGCCTCGATCTCGGCGTCGGCGCCGCCGTAGAAGGCGTTGTTAGCGCGGCCCTTGCCGTTGGCGCTTGAATGGAAGGCCTCCATCAGGAGCAGATCGGGATCGGGCGGACGCCCGACACCCATCAGCACCGCCTGGTACTCGGCGGTGGCCTGATCCTTGTCCTTAGCCTCGCTGTAGGCGCCCTGTTCCATCGAGTTGAGGGTCACGTTAATGCCAAGGGCCTTCCAGTTCTCCTGGATGACCTGGGCCACGATGGGGTCGGGCGAGCGGGACGAGCAGAGCAGGTTGAGATCGAAGCCGTTCGGATAGCCGGCCTCGGCCAGGAGCGCCTTAGCCTCGTCGAGGTTGAAGGAGAAGTCGGGAATGCCCGTCTCCGTGTAGCCGAAGAAGAGCGGGTTGAAGAGGCTCTTCGCCGGGGTCTCGAAGCCGGCCGTGGCGTCGCTGATGGCCTGACGGTCCACGGCGCGGGCCAGGGCCCAGCGGACCTTCTCGTTGGCCAGAGGCGCATAGCCGGGGTTCAGGCCAACGTAGCGGGTCGTCACGGTCATGCCCTTCTCGACCATGATGTCGGGGTGGTTCTCCAGCAGTTGGGCGATAGTCGCATCGCCGCGGGTCCAGATTATGTCGAGCTCGCCCTTCTCCAATGCCAGGGCGGCCACGCCTTCATCGACGATGGGACAGAAGGTGATCTTCGTGACCTCTTGAGCGCCTTCCCAGTAGTCGGCGAAGGCGGTCACAATGACCTTCTTGTCGTCGGTCATCTCCTGGAACTCGAACGGACCGGTGCCGATGGGGCTCTTGCCGAACTCCTTGTCGCCCTTCTCCTCAACCGCCTTCTTGCTGACGATAACGGCGTTGCGGTAAGACAGCAGCGTCATCAGGGGCGCGTAGGGGGTCAGCAGGGTGAGCTTGACGGTGTAAGTGTCGACAGCTTCGATCTTGTCGATGACCGACCCGAAGAGATACGACAGCTCGCACTTCGGGTTCTTCAGGCGCTCGAACGTGGCGACAACGTCGGCCGCGGTCATCTCGCCGTAACCCTTGTGGAACTGGACGCCCTGGCGGAGGTGGAAAGTGTACTCCTTACCGTCGGCTGAGATGTCCCAGCTCGTGGCCAGGTCCGGCTCAATCTCGAAACCGCCGGGCGTGAACCTGACGAGACCGTCATAGAGGTTCTTCGTCACGTAGTATTCGGATGCCCGGGCAATGACGGACGGATCGAATTGCTTGGCTTCGGAGTACTGCAACCTGATATTGAGTTCCGTCCGAACGTCCGCCGAAAGCTTGGCCTTGCAGCCCGCCGCCATTGTCACCAGCAGCGCGAGGACCGCGACTAGGGCCAAACTACGAGCGAATGCACGCCTTCGGTTCATGGGGACACTCCTCTCACAGTAACTCAAGCCAACTCAGCTACATCGTTCGCCTACCCTAAGTCGTTGGCTAGCCCTTGTCGGCTGCCAACTCATCCTTGTCGGCTTCCTGGACTCGGCCACCGAGCTTGCGGGGTTGGCCATGCATCCCTCGCTCGGCCATCTGGTCGCCCGTCTCGTAGTACCGCCCGGCTACCGCCGTCTCAGCTTCTTTGCGGTTGGTCGCCGACCACCATCCGAGGTCATACCCGTGCCAGGGCACGTGGGGGGTGAGAGCCGGCAAACCGCACTGCTCCCACAGGACCTTGGCCTTCTCCATGTACTCCTTGCCGGGGAGGGAGAGCGGCGGGTAGTGCCACTTCCGGGTAGCATCGATAAGAAGAGCCGAACTCACCCGGGGTTTGGGCAGGAGAGACTCCGGCGGCGCCGTGGCCACTTCCGCGGCGACGGTTTTACCGTTGATGATCTGGGCGTCCAGGTGCGGCTGCATCCGGGTGCACAGGGCGAAGTTGACGCTGTCGGCATCGCGCGGATCGATGTCGTCATCGACAGCAATGACGATCTTGCCGATCCGGTGCATCGCGGCCACCCCCATCAGGGCCCTCCAGACTTCATGCCGCGGAGGGTTGGACAGCTGAATCACGCACATCTCCCGGCTGCCGACGTTCTCGTTAAAAACCACCTCCTTGAGACTGGAAATCCCGAGGTCATGCTTGAGAAGGCGGTAGGCCAGGCTGTCATGGGCGTACCGCTTGATGACGCTGGATTCGCTGGGCGGGAACTGGCTCATAAAGCACTGCACGATGGGCCGCTTCCTATGGGTGATGCATTTGATATTGAAAATCCAGGCCCAGTTCCGCTCGCTGACGTAACCCCGCGACTCGCCGTGCGGCCCTTCGGGTTCGAGGTAGTTCGGATCGAGCGTCCCCTCGAGAACGATCTCCGCCGTGGCCGGCACTTCGAGGTCAACCGTTTCGCACTTGACCACGGGGATAGACTCACCGGCCAGAGCGCCGGCGATGGCGAGTTCGTCCACGCCGTAGGGCACCTTGGCCACGCTGGCCAGGCCAACGGCGGGGACGGCCCCGATGACCACGGCCACCTCTAGCTGCCGGCCCATTCGGATGCACTTCTCCGCATGGATGGCGATGTGCTGGGCGTGACCCGTGTGCAACCCGGTCTTCCAGGGTCCCTTGAGCATCAGACGGTAAGTCCCGACATTGCGGATGCCCGTCTCGGGGTCCTTGGTGATGACATAGGGCGCGGTGATGAAGGGAGCGGGGTCGAAACCCGGGAGGGAGATGGGCACCGGGAACTCGTCAAGCCCCGGGCCCGACCCGGCGAGGTGGATGTGCTCCCGAACCGGCGCCTTGGCCCGGTCGACCAGAGTCGGTTCGAGCGGGCGGTCGAGGGCCCGGCCCCAGATCTCCGTAATCTTCTTGGGGTCGGCCTTCAAGGCCGCCGCATAGACGGCCTCCGAGGCCCCGAGAACCGATACGGCGACCTGAGCGTCGTACTCCCGACCCTTGGCGTCGGTCACCGACTCGAAGAGAAACCCCTTCCGGCTCGACTCGGGCAAGCCCCGATACTGCCAGCGGACCATGGGCATGAGTTCCGTGTCCTTGTTCACTCGCCGGCTTACTCGATAGAGGAGGCTCTGTTTCTCAAGACCTCCGATGTACTCGCGTAGGTCGCCCCAATACATTTCAGCCAACTCCTCCTTATGCGGTGGACGCCGATGTCTTTAAGCCACTACAGGCCGCGTAAAACGTCCCACTGGTTGAACCCGCGAACCAGGGCCTTGCCGCCGCGAACCATCAGCCGGCCACGGGCCCAGACGTCTCTGACCTTGAGGTCGTCGTCCAGAACAACCAGATCGGCGTCGCCATCGGCTCTGACGCGGCCCTTGGTCTTCAGCCGGAGGACCCCGGCGGGGTTGGTGGTGATCGGCTTCAGGGCCTCCTGTATGGCTAGGCCTTCCTCCTTGACGAGGTCCCTGAACTCGGCGTGCAGGGCCTTCAGCGGATGATAGAGGGCCGCCACAAGGTCGCCTTTCTCGTTGGTCACGGCCATGCTCCCGTTACCGTCGGTGCTCATGGTGATCTGGTCGATGGGAACGCCCTTTCCGAGCAGTTCCTTGATAGCCGGAGCGGCCTTGCGGCTGCCCTTGAAGCCGGCCTCCGGATGGCGAGACGCGGTCAGGTCGATCGTCCCGCCCCGCTTGGCGTACTCGATGGCCTGGTGGAAGACGTTGTCGTTACGGTTGATGTGGGTTGGGACGAAGGTATGGATGGAAAGACCGGTCTTGTCCAGAACCCGGAATATCGGGCTCAGGCCCTTGGGTCCGTCCCCTAGGTGGAGAGCCACCACCCCGGCCTTGCCGGTGAGCTTGCCGCCCATCCGGGCTTCCGCGCCGATGTGGGCGAGATAGATGGGCTCCTCCTCCATGCTGTCCCAGACGGAGCCGAGGTCGGAGATAGGGACTTCCCCCGCCCCCAAGCACTCAGTGATGAAGTAGATGTCGCTCCGGATTCCGCCGGTGATGTTCGGTAGGGGGTGAACGCACCCGCCGGTGTAGATGAAAGCGGTGATTCCCTCTCCGGTAAGAGCGCGGGCTTTTGAGAGAACGTCTGGCATGTGCCTGGCCGTGCAGTCCATCCCCAGGCAGCCGACAAGCGTAGTCGTTCCGCACATGGTGGCATCGGTGACGGCGATCTCCGGCACCCGACTGCTTGGGCCGGCCCCGCCGCCGCCGCCGAGGATGTGAACGTGCTGGTCGATGAAGCCCGGGACCACGGTGGCCCCCCGCAAGTCGATCTCTTCGTCCACCAACGCGCGGGCCACATCCAGCTTGGCCCCGACGGCGACCACGTGCTCGCCGTAAATCAGGATATCGACCACCCCAAGTGGTTCGGGGGCAAAGACCTTAGCGTTACGCAGCAACTTCATTACGTTTTTCCTCCTACCCGGCCGTACTTGAGTGGACCTTGCGGGGAAGCGGCGTCAGGTCGGGTTCCCAGCCGAACTCGGGCACCGGCCAGCCCCAGGCTCGGCGTTCCAGAATCCGGGCCGCGTTGGCGTGCTTGGAGGCTTCCCAGCCGTAGCCACTGCCGGGGATGTCCTCGACCGCGTGCGGCCGGGCCGCGATCCAACCGGCTTTGACCGCGCCGCCGAAGATTTCTTCACCGATAGAGCTTCTGACGACCGTGGCCGACAGCCGGCGGTCGTCCCCCTTCTTCTGAAACACATCGCCGCAGGAGATGTCGGCCAACTCGGCGGCGAAGTCCATGCACACCGTGCAGCGGTCGCGCTTGTAGTTGCTCGAGGCGAGGAAGCTGCCGTATTGTCCCTTGGTGGCGACGAAGTGCATCTTCCCGGTCTTGGTCATGACCAGCATGGATCCAGGCCACTCTCCGCCGCGGAAGTCCATGGCCACGATGTCCTTGAGGGCAATCCCGGCAAACTCGGTGATGAGATGCTGGGTGCCCATGAACATCTTGGCCGAGTTGCAGAACAGCCCGACCATGAGTTTGACCGACTTGGCTAGCTTGGGCGCGGCTTTGGCTTCCTGAAGCTTGCGGAGGGCCTGCATCTGGCAGGGCAGCCCGATCACGCCGAGGGAGCGGAGCCCTCTCTTCTCGACAGCCTCGGACAGGACTTCCAGGGTGGGGACGATCTCCATGACCGACCTCACGCCTCTGGCGACATCCTCGGGCTTGGTGACGATGCCGCCCTTGCGGCGCCAGGGCCGATTTTCGTCATGGACCGCTAGGAGAACGCCGTCAAGGGCGCCGGAGGCCAGGCCGTAGGCCATGACCGCCGACACGACTCCACCGCTGCTCGCGCCGCGGCGGATGTCCTCATGGGCCGCCCAGGCCGAGTGGCAACCACGGACCACCCCGGCCACGTCGTCCTTCGAGCGAGCCCGGCCGAAAGCCGACTTCTCGAGCTCGGCAAAGGGCACGATCTTCCCCGGACAGACCTTGAAGCAGATACCACACGGTTTGCACTCGCCGGTTAGGGCCGGCTTGGGGTCACTGCTTTCCGGGTCGGCCAACTCCATGTTGACGACCCTTCTCGGGCAGACCCCGGCGCAACCCCCGCAGCCGGTGCATAGACCACGGTCGATTACGAGTTGTCTTAGTTCCTCGAAACCTTCCACTGGCCCACGCCTCCCTAGCCGGGTATGGCCAACGCCTTCGAGCCTTTCTCGGTCTGGATCGCTTCCGGCAAGTAGCGGTGGACCATCTCCAGCACGATGTTGACCTGCTTGGCCATGTTTCGGCCGTCGTCTTCGGTGGTGACAATACCGTGGGAGCTGATCACCGAGTTGCCGACCTTCAAGTAGAGCGGGCTGGCGATGCGCACCATCTCAGGACCCTCATAAGTGCGAATGAAGCCGCCCGAAGCGGGCGGGTTGTCGGTGTGGACATCGAGAGGGAGCTTCACGGCGTGCCGGAGGGCGGCGATCATGGGCAATTGGAGATCGCGGACGGGGTTGATCGAGTCGGCGCCGAGTCCTTCGAGGACCCTGAAGGAAGCCGGATTGCAGTGACCGCAGTGGGCGGAGACCTTGAACTTCACGCCCGCGGGCAGTTCGCCGGCCTTGCGCATCTCGCTGAGCACCCAGAGATGTCCCTCGTCGTAGACGAGAATGCCGAGCACACCGAGGTCGGTGGCCCGCTTGACGTCCTCGACGGCCCGAATGACCTGCTCCATGCCGCGAAGACGGTAGCTGATTCGCACTCCCTGCGGGGTGTTGACCGTGGCCGAGGTATCGTAGGGGGCCCGCGGGCCGACGGAGAGGTTCAGCTCACACCCGTAGTCATTGGCTATCTTCACGTATTCCTTGATCTCCGCCGTAGTGTGACGGATGATTCCCAGGGTCTCGGTCACCCGGTTGATGACGTCGCCGGCCTTGGAACTCTCGTCGAGAAGCCCTTTCATTGCCTTTGCGCTGTTGACGGTGGGTGTCTCGATGCGGAAGTGGGCCCCATCAGGAAACTTCTTACCCGATGTCGGCAGGTCCCACAAATCCCCGTCCGGCAAACCAAGAGTCCGTACAAAGGCCCGAGACTTGTCAAACACAAGCAGCCACCTCCGGTTAATGGTTAAGACGGTGCGTCCCAAGCAGGAATGCTCAGTTCTCCGCGTAACGTGGAGTAGGTGCCCGCTTACACGCCAAAGGGTCAATTCCTTCTGTTTCGTGGTTTGTGTGATCCTCTTTTACCTAATTGTCGCGCGAAATGTTGCAGAAACCTTAAAAACAGCTACGCCTGAAGGTCAATTGCGCCTGGCGGGCGAAAGGCCATTGGGGTGGTGGCGCGAACGGCACCGCGGGAGGTGGATAGGATGCGACTAGTCGTTGGTATCACCGGGGCCACCGGATCCATCTACGGAATCAGGCTACTTGAGGTGGCCCGGCAATTGGGTCTGGAGACTCACCTGGTTATCTCACCCTACGCCGGCAGGAACATCGAGCTCGAAACAGGCCGGTCCGTATCGCAGGTCCAAAGCCTGGCCCACCAGGTCTACGACTTCAAGGATCTTGGGGCCCCCATCTCCAGCGGATCGTTCATTACCTCCGGCATGGTCGTCTTGCCCTGCTCGATAAAGACTCTCTCGGGTATCGCCACGTCGTACAACAATACTTTGGTCATTAGAGCGGCCGACGTCTGCCTGAAGGAGAGGCGCAAGCTCGTCCTGGTCGTCAGGGAGACGCCCCTGCATCTAGGGCATCTGCGGCTGATGGTTGGGGTCACCGAGATGGGCGGTGTGATCATGCCGCCGGTGCCCGCCTTCTACCACTCACCCAAGACTATCGATGACCTGGTCAACCAGACGGTTGGGAAAGTCCTCGACCAATTCGGCATTGACGCGGGGTTGTTCGACCGCTGGTCCGGCGGAAGCGCGGAGTAGGGAGGCAGATCGCATGGAGCCGGATGACAAAAGGGCCACTGGTGGGTGGGATCGGGCGGGCGGGGCCGTGGAGGGCCCGGCGCCCGGTGTCCGAACCGGCTGGGCCTACGTCGATGTCGAGACCGGCGGCAATCAGCTCCGCGTCTGGGCCTCCTGGACAAGCACCGCCGATGGGCTCACGGTTCAACTCTATGGAGGACTGGCCCATCTGGGCGCGGTGGCCATAGCCTACCCCCGGCCCAGCCTGAGCGACCCGCGTAAGACCAGCGCCACCTCCTCGGTCCTGACCCGTCCGGGACACATGGACGACCTCCTGGCCCGGCCGGTCTCGGAACTGCTGGCCAAGACCCTGAACGTGCCGGTGACAGTCATCGCCGGGGTCCACATCGGACCGGCGGGCGTCTTCCAGGCCCCCAAAGACCTCATCAACGAACTGATCCGCTCAATACCTCGGCTGGTTCAGGCCGTGGTCGCGGCCATGGGGAGCGGGGAGACATTCCCCGATCGCCGATGAGAGATTGGCCTCCCCGCCCCGGCGCCCCACGCCCGACTGACTGGCGAACCACTCTCTGGGCCATGGTCGCCGTCCAGATCCTGATGTCCGCGGGCCAGAGCATGGTCCAGCCCCTCCTCCCTCTCTTTCTCAAGAGCGAGTTGGGTCTGGCCCCGGGCCAAGACGTCGAACTCTGGGCGGGGATCATCGCCGGGTCTCACTTTCTCACCATGACCATCTTTTCTCCCGTGTGGGGCACCTTGGCCGACCGCTACGGGCGGAGGATCATGGTCATCCGGTCCTCGGCCGCCGTGGGCGTCTTCAACCTGCTCACCATTCTGGTGGCCAACCAGTATCAGCTCCTGGGTGTTCGTCTGGCAATGGGCGTTCTGAGCGGCTTCGGGGCAACGGCCACGGCTCTGGTTGGCTCGGTGGCGCCGAAGGAGAAGCTCGGCTACGCCCTTGGCCTCCTTGGCGCTGGGCAGACAGTGGGCGTCGTCTTCGGACCTCTGCTGGGCGGTCTCATCAGCACCGGCTTCGGCTACCGGGTCGCCTTCCTCTCCACTGGCCTCGTGTCCCTGGCCGCCTGCCTCCTCACGGCAACCATGGTTCGCGAGGACTTCACGGCCCCCACCCGGAAGGAGCTAGCCGCGCGGCCGAGCCTGCTCCGGGGTATGGCCGTGATGGCCCGGTCCCCCGGCCTCCCGGCCATGTTCATGGTTTTGGCTCTGAGCCGCCTGACCATCGGCGGTCTCGGGCCGGTCACATCTCTTTACGTTGGCGAACTCGGGGTGGTGGCGGCTCTTGTCCCCACCGTGGCCGGCCTGGCCTTCTCCGTGGCGGGGGTCGGGCAGGCCATCACCGCTCCGTTCCTTGGCCGGCTGGGCGACCGCGTGGGCTACAAGCCGATCCTCCTGGCCACCCTGGCGGGGACAGCCCTCTTCGTCCTGCCCCAGGCCTGGGTGACCACGGCCTGGCAGTTTCTGGCCCTCAGGTTCGTCCAGGGGCTCTTCCTCGGGGGCGTCCAGCCGGCCGCCTACGCCATCATCGGACGCCTGGCCCCACCCGGCCAGCAGAGCGCGGCCTACGGGCTCACCTTCAGCGCCACGGCCATGGGTCACTTCGTCGGACCAATCTTGAGCGGGTTGGTGGGCGCCACCTTCGGGCTTCGCCCGGTCTTCGTCTACACCGGGCTTCTCGTGGCCGCGGACGCGGTTTGGGTGGCGGCCCTGGTCCGAAACGTCGGGGGAGACGGCCCGACCCGACCCCAGGGAGTTCCGCCGGCCGAGACGGAGGTCTAGGAAGCCCTTGACCCCCACAGGCCGCCGCTCGCCCCGCCCCGCCGCCGATTGGCGGACCACTCTATGGGCCATGGCGGTTGTCCAGGTTCTCATGATGATGGGCCTGACCATGTCCCTGCCGCTACTGCCCCTCTTCCTCGAGAAGGATCTGGGTCTGGCCCGGGGACGAGATGTTGAGCTTTGGGCCGGCCTTATCGCCGCCTCCAGCTTCCTGACCGTGACCATCTTCACTCCCATCTGGGGCAGTCTGGCCGACCGTTACGGGCGGAGGATCATGGTTGTCCGGTCCACGGCCGCCGTGGGCGTCTTCAACCTGCTCGTTGTTTTGGTGACCAACCAGTACCAACTCCTGGCCGTTCGCCTCGGCATGGGTGTTCTGAGTGGCTTCGGGGCCGCCGCCACATCCTTGGTGGGCTCCGTGGTCCCGCGTGAGCGGCTGGGCTACGCCCTCGGCATCCTGGGCACGGCGCAGACCGTGGGGGTTGTGTTCGGACCTTTACTGGGGGGTCTCATCAGCACCTACGCCGGGTATCGGATCGCCTTCCTGTTCACCGGAGTCTTATCCCTGGCCGCCTGCCTGGTCGCGGCGACCCTGGTCCGCGAGGACTTCAAGCCCCTCACCCGGGAGGAAATCTCCGCCCGGCCGGGCCTGCTCCGAGGCCTGGCCGCGATGGCCCGATCCCGGGAGCTTGTGGTCATGTTCGTGGTTCTCGCCCTCAACCGCCTGACCATCGGCGGCATCGGGCCGATCACTTCCCTCTATGTGGGGGAACTCGCGGTTCGGGCGGATCTGGTCCCCACGGTGGCGGGGTTAGCCCTTTCCGTGGCGGGAGTCGGATCGGCCATAACCTCCCCTCTGCTCGGTCGCCTGGCCGACCGCGTGGGCTACAAGCCGGTCCTCCTCACCTGCCTGGCGGGGGCGGCCGTCTTGTTCCTGCCCCAAGCCTGGGTGACCACGGCCTGGCAGTTCCTTCTTCTCCGGTTCGCCTTCGGGCTCTTCAGCGGCGGTATCCAGCCGGCAGCCTACGCCATCATCGGAAGCGCGGCCCCGCCCGGCCGGCAGAGCGCGGCCTACGGGCTCACCTTCAGCGCCAACGCCATGGGCAACTTCGCCGGGCCGATTCTCAGCGGGCTGATGGCGGCGACCTTCGGGCTACGGCCGGTGTTCGTCTACACCGCGTTTATAGTCGCCGCGAACGCCGTGTGGGTGGCGACGAGGGTGCGACACGTCGGGGGGCGCCGTGAGACCAAAGCGGGGCCGGATGCCTCCGCCTGAGGACGGTTAGGCCCTCTCCCCCCGGCACTTCTCGCACAAGTCCTCGTCCGGGTCGCTGTCCGGGGTCTCGAACGGCTGGCCGCAGGAGTAGCAGAAGACGATGTCGTCCATGGCCCAGGTGCGGCCGCAGGCGAAACATTTGTACCAGGGGGTCTCCTCGGACCGGCCGACGTCGAGGAGGGTCTCGCGCCGGCAGCCGGGGCATCGGTAGGGGATGCGCTCGTCCCGAGCGTCGAACATGACCTGGGCATACTCGCCGGCCACCGCCTCCGGCTCGCCGGTGTAGCCGCAGTAGAGGCAGACGGGCCCGCCATCGACGACAAGGGTGCTTTCCATGCGGCAGTAGGGACAGGCGAGGTAGCTCTCACCCGGCCGCCGGCCGGCGATGCGCCGGAGCCGGTCTCCAACGTAGCTGTCAAGTTCCTGCAGCTTGGCCTGGATGCGGGCCAGGAGGGCGGTCAGGAGCTCGGTCAGCCTGGCCGGGGGAACCGAGTCGACGAACGGAACGACCACGGCGCAGGCGATGGCCGCCAGGACGGGCTTGGTCTCTACGAAACCGCGGGATTCGAGTTGGTTCCTCGCTCTGGATAGGCTCTCAATGCCCCAGCGCCACCTGGCCGGCGCCTGGAGCCCGCAGACTTCCGCCAGGCGAGTGAGGCCCTCGACCATCCCAACCGGCGCGAAGTCCCCGCCCTCGTAGGCCTCCCGGGCGGCCTCACCGGGCTCGGCGAAAACCAGGGACCAGTGTTCCTGCCTGAGCCTCTCGCGGAGGAGAGTTCCCACGCCGGCGGCCAGATCCAGGACAACGTGCTTGCGCTCACGCGGGTCGGGCTCGGCCGTCGCCAACGCCTCGAGGCTGCCCAGGACAAGCTCTAGCCCACTCTCGATAGGATCAAGGTGAACGCGTCCGCTGAAGAGTTCCTCCTGCACGGGGGAGCGCTCCTTTCCGGCACGGGGACGTTTGGTTCGTGACCGGTTGCCCGACTACCTGCCATTCTACCCCATAACCGTGCCTACCCGGGCTCCGGCGCGGCCTACTCGGGCTCCGGCGTGGCCTACCCGGGCTCCAGCGCGGCCTACCCGGGCTCCGGCGCGGGGTGGCAGGGGCAAAAACTCCTTTGTTGAAAGGTGTCGCCAGAGGTCGAGGTGGAGCGGGGCCGCAGGAACCGGCGGAGGAACGGGGTCAGAGGGACCGGCGGCGGAGCGGGGCCGCAGGAACCGGCGGCGGAACGGGCCCAGAGAAGCAAAGGGAGTCGGTGCGAGTGACTTCGGACCGGGGGGCGAAGGACCGGGGCGCGAAGGACGGGGGGGCCAAGACAGTTGGCGCCTGCCACGACCCCTACCTTCGCTGCGCCTTCTACGGCGCGGCCCAGACAGCCGTCGGCGTGGCCCACGCCTGCGTCCTGGCCCACTCGCCCCAGGGCTGCGAACTCCTCGTCGGCACGGCCTTCGGCTGGCAACAGGCCGACTACATCGAGACCAAGAGCCTGTGCACCAAGCTCTGCGAAGATGAGATCGTTCACGGCGGCGAAGAGACCTTGGCCCGGACCATCGAGGAAGCCAAGGTTTTCGACGTGCCGGTGGTCTTTGTCCTCTCCGCCTGCGGCCCGGAGATAGTGGGCGACAACATCGCGGCCGTGTGCCGGGAGATGGCGACCAAGGTTCCCTTTCGCCTCGTGCCCATCGAGTGCGCCGGCTTCCGGGGCTCCCAGTACGATGGGGTCGACATCGCCCTCGACGCCGTTTTGAAATCCATGCTGGATGAGCCGGGTGAGTCGCCGGCTGAGCGCGCCATCCCCAATTCCGTCGTCCTCATCGCCCCCCACGGGAGCTGTAACCCCACCTGGCCAGGGGACCTCACCTGGGTGAAGGCGACCCTGGAACGCCTAGGCCTGCGGGTTCTAGTCTCTTTGACCCACCGGACCCCCCTGGAAGACATCGGCCTGGCCGCGCGGGCCGAATGGAGTCTGGTTCTCTCCCACGACTGCGGCTACAGGGCGGCCGCGGAACTGGAGGGCCGCGGCGTGAAGCCGCTTCTTCCGGAGGTTCCCCTGCCCATCGGCTTCGCCGGGACCACGCGCTGGCTCAGGGTTCTCGGGGAAACCCTTGGCCGCGAGCGCGAGGCGGAGACCCTGATAGACGAGGGTGAGAAGTTCACCGTCGAACAGTGCCGGCGCCAGGGGCTCGAAATCCAGTTCTTCAACCGAACCCGCGTCGCCATCCTGGCCGACGCCACCCTCGGCCTTCCGCTTCTAAGGGTCGCCGTCGAGGATCTTGAGATGGAGCCGGTGGCCGTAGGCCTCCGCTCGAACCAGCCCCGAGCCCTGGCCATGCTGGAGGCGGAGGCGAAGGAACTCGGAACCCCCCTCCCCGTTGTTCCGGGCCTCGACGTCTACGGGGCCAAGCGCATCCTGACCGATCTCCACCCCGACGCCGTTCTGGCCAGCAACATAGAGCGTCACATGGCCGCCGAGGCCGGAGTCACCTACTGCTTCCGCGTCGCCAACCCCGTCTCGCGCTTCCGCCTGACCGACCGGGCCTACTTCGGCTACACGGGGTTTCTCAACCTCATGGAGATCATCCAGAACGACTGGTGGGATACCTTCAGGTCGAAGAAGAAGAGGTGGGAGGCGAAGTGGTAGGCCTGAGCCTCAGAAGTGTATACATTGTAGACAAGCGCATACGGGCTGAAGTAAGATGCAGTTAAGAATGCAGCCTGGCGTCCCTCCGGGGATGAGCAAGGCGAGAATCCAAGGGAGGCCGCCCCAGCAAGGGGCGGTCTTCTCGTTTCGGCCGGAGCAGGGCCTCAGCCCGCATCTGGCCGCTACCTCCGCTCCATCGGCCTGAGCGCCTCACGGGTGACTTGCCTGCGTTCATCGACCAAATCCCAAAGGTCTTGGTGGTAAGTGGGACGTCCCTGGGGATTGAGCGGACCGTGCACCAGTCTGACCAAGACGCCGGCCTCCTGCGCCGCCGTCACCGCAGGTATCAAGTCGCTGTCACCTGTGACTAGCACGACCATGGAGAGGCTGGCACGGTTGGATGTGACGAGCGAGGCGATATCAAGCCCCAGTTGGAGGTCGATCCTCTTTTGCTGGAAGAGCGGATTGCCTTTGTCATCTGTTCCGCGATACTGAAGACGCCCCAGTCTAACCTTGAAACGGTCGAGCCGGTTCAAAGCGTCGAGCCACTTCTGGGTGCTCGAATACCGCGATCGCTCCTCCGGCGTGGGCATGGAGCTCTGATACGGAAGGCAGTCATAGTAGTAGGCCCGGAAAACCTCAAACCCCTGAGCACACCAGGCCGCAAACTGGCCGTAGTCTATGCGAGGTTTGCCCAGCTCCCGGAGCACGTTGGTCAGGTATCCGCCATCAATGAACGCGGCAGCAAGAGACACGCGTTGTTCCTCCCAGTCCGCTCTCGAATGCGAACGTGTATTCGGGGGAGTGGCGACATCTCCTGCCGCCGACAACGCTTTGGTGACGTGTAGTTGCCCCACGGGAGGATAGTGGGCTTGCGGCGTCTAGCGACCCGCCGAGGTCTGGGCCAGGTAGAGGGTCAGGTCCCGCGCGACCGTGTCTCGGTGGAACTTCTCGTGGTACAGGAAGCGACGGAAAAGCTTGCGGGCGGTCCAGATCTCGCCGTCCGCTTTCCGGGTAGCGACCCTCTCTTCGGGCGTGAGGTCGCTCATCCGGCGGACGACCAGTTCCCGGCCCTGGGCCAGCTTGTCCCAGACATCCGAGCGCCGCGGTAGTTTCTCGACATCGGACCAGAAACGGCCCAAATACCAGCGCTCGCAGTGGGCGACGTGCCGAAGCTGCGCGCCGATCGGCATCCGTTTGGGCCTGGACCTGAACAAGTAGGCCTCCCGAGAAAGGCCGTCCCGGAGAGCGAGGAGGGTGAGCCGCATCTGGGTCATGAGAGCCAGGTAGGCGGCTATCTCCTCCGGGCGGAGCGGTTCGAGGTCGCGGCTGAAAGTGGCCCGGGTGTCTCCAGTGGCCACCTTCCCCCGGCGGTTCATGGTTTCCCTGATCACTAGTTCGGGGCTCTCGCCCTCGTCCCACGACTCTTTGAGCAGACCCACCCGCCCGCAGGCGACCAGCAACTCCCGAAGCCGACCGGCCTCCCCCACGGCCTCGGCCAGCGCCGACTCCAGGCTCACCCCCCGGGCCAGAAGCCCCGGCGGGTCGAAGGTGTAGAGTAGGCAAGCTCCGTCGCCGCCGATTTCGGCCCAGACTTCCAGTTCTGGCATCCCCGCCGCCTCCACGACCGGATTTCACCCGCCGACCACCTTCCTCCTTCCGGCTCGTCCGTGATCCCTCTTTCTCCGACGGCTCTGAAGGTGGCCGCCGGGCGGCGTCCAAGAATGGCCCAGCGGGCCGACGAGTGGGTTCTGAGAGACAAGGTGAGCCGGCGGATGAAGCAGATAGCCATCTACGGCAAGGGCGGCATCGGTAAGAGCACCGTGGCCTCCAACCTATCCCTGGCCCTAGCGGGGAAGGGCCATCGGGTCATGCAGGTCGGCTGCGATCCCAAGCGCGACTCCACTCGCACCCTGACCGGCGGCCGCCTCATCCCGACGGTCCTGGAGACCTTTCGCGACCGCCTTCGTTTGGGGCAGGACGAGTACAGCATCACCCTCGAAGAGATCGTCCATCGCGGCGCCGGCGGGGTTCTCTGCGTCGAGTCGGGCGGGCCGGAGCCCGGCGTCGGCTGCGCCGGACGCGGCGTGCTCACAGCCATTCAGATCCTCAGGGATCTCCGGGCCTTCGAGACTTACGACCTGGATGTTGTCATTTACGATGTTCTCGGCGATGTGGTCTGCGGTGGATTCGCCCAGCCCATCCGGGCCGGTTTCGCCCGGAATATCTACCTCGTCTGCTCGGGCGAGTTCATGAGCCTCTACGCCGCCAACAACATCGCCAAGGCCATCGCCCGCCTGGCGTCCTGACCGGAGTGATCTGCAACAGCCGGGGCAAACCCGACTTCGAGCGGGCGGTCCTGGGCGAGTTCGCGGTTCGCCTGGGCACCGGACTGGTCGGCTTCATTCCCCGGAGCGACGACATCCTGACTGTGGAGGCCCAAGGCCGCACAGTCATGGAGGCCGCCCCGCGGTGCGCGGCCGCCGGGGCTTTCCGTGAGCTAGCCGGACAGGTCCTGGCCGGGTCGGTAGACGACGGTCCCCCGCGAGTAGACGACGGTTCCCCGCGAGGGCAAGAGGCCGCCGCCGCGGGTGGGGCGGGCCGGGCGCGGGCCGCTCCAACGCCTCTGGAACTTGAGGAACTCGAAGGGCTGTATCGTGGCCTTCTCCCCGGGGCCGGTGCTGGGGGCTAGGCCGGGCCGCCTCCCCGGGATCAGGCTGGGGGCTAGGCCGGACCGGGCCGCCTGCCCGGAATCAGGGTCGAGCCGTTCGGTCGAAACAGTGGAAACAGTGGTGGTGAGCGTGTCGCGAAGTGGCCAGCCCAACGCGGGCCCGGTGGAGCATCCCTGTTACGGGGAGACCGCCCATGCGCGCTACGCCCGACTCCACCTCGCGGTCGCTCCCCGCTGCAACGTGACCTGCGCCTACTGCGATCGCCGGGTTGGCGACTGCGCCCATGTCGCCCGGCCCGGTGTCACGGCGCGTATCCTCCCTCCCTCCGAGGTTCCCTCCCTTGTTCGCCAGGTGCTCCTGGCCGAGCCCCGCCTCCGCGTTATCGGGGTGGCCGGTCCGGGGGAACCCCTGGCCAATCCCGAGACCTTCGAGGCCTTGGCCCTGGCCAGGGAGACCTGGAAGCAGGCAATCCTCTGCCTGTCCACCAACGGTCTTCTTCTGGAAGAGAAGGCGCCGGAACTGGCCCGGCTGGGGGTGCGGACGGTCAGCGTGACCGTGAATGCCGTCTCGCCCGCCGTGGGCGCTCACATCTACCTGGAGGTCAGACCCGAGCCGGCTCCCGGAGAGCAATGTCTTGTCGACGGGGAGTCCCTGGCAAGCCGTCACCCTCTGACGGGCGAACTCGGGGCGGCCTTCCTGATCCGCCGTCAACTGACCGGGATTCGCCGGGCCGTCGCGGTCGGCTTGACGGTGAAGGTGAACACCGTGCTCATCCCCGGAGTCAACTTCGAGGGAGCGGGGCCGGGGGCGCTGGAGACGGGGGCGCCGCGGCCGGGCCGGTCTGAGATCGGTCTGGTGGCGCGGGCCGTGGCCCGGGCCGGGGCATCCCTCCACAACATCGTACCCCTGATTCCTCTTGGGGCCATGGCCGACCGGCCTCGACCGTCCTGCGACGAACTCCGCCGAGCTCGGCGTGAGGCGGCCGGCTTCCTGCCTCAATTCCGCCTCTGCCGGCAGTGCCGCGCCGACGCCGTGGGGGTGCCCGGCCAGGAGGGCGGCCCGGCTGGTCATGGGAACCCGCGCGGGTGACGGGCGGGACGACGAGGTCTCCGGTTCCAGCCAGGGGCTGCGAGTCTACCACGAAGAGCGGCCAAGCGGGTGTCACCATAAGGAAGATGGCTTCAGGCATTAGGAGGATTCGGACGCCTTAGCGACAAATCCCAGGGATATCCGCCTGGGTTAGACAGGCCGGCAATTGCTGGTCAGAAAGCCATGAAAGACGCGGTCGGCAACCGTGGATCGGTAGGGGTTCGCGGTCCCGTCGGTGGACTCCGAGGCCGGACTGGGGAGTTCATATGCCGGTCCGCATAAGACCCCGTGATAAGTCGGTCGGCCGACCGAAGGCACTGGTAGCACGGGGATTGATGGCAGTGTTGAATTGGCTAAGAGGATTCTGTTGCTTCATATTGCAGACGGCGACCAGCCAGCCGTTCCACCTAACGTCACCGTCTGGAAGCCCATCCGATTGACGACGGGACGGGCACGTTGCTGGCCGGAAGGTGGGGGCATTGTGGCCAAGTTCGTCACATACGAGCAGCTACGAGGAATGGCTCTATCGCGCGAGGCGCGTATGGCTTTCAAGTCAGCGGGCGTGTCCCAGGGAAAGGACGTGTTCCTTTCACACTCGTCGGGTGACCACGAGTTGCTTCCCGCCGTGATACTTGTACTGGAGCAGCATGGCGGACGTGTGTACGTCGACGAACAAGACTCGTCGCTACGGGGATCCGACTTTGAGTCGGTTGCGGCGCGGCTTAGGACTGCAGTCCATCGTTGTCCCAAGTTCGTCTTGTTTGTCTCCGCAAAGACCGACTCTAGCAAGTGGATACCATGGGAACTCGGGATTGCTGATGGCGCCAAACAGGGTCGCAATGTCGCCTTGTTTCCATCGGCCGAAAGAGCACCTGACATGTCCTGGGCTGAGCAGGAGTACCTCGGGTTGTACCATCGTGTAGTCATAGGACGGTTTGAAGGTGGTCAAGAGGAATGGATGGTCCTGAATCACCGTGACAACACTGCCGTCAGGCTGCGGGAGTGGCTAACCAGAACGAACTGACGTGGGGGGAGAGAAGTGAGTTACCGCAACAAGACCTACGTGATCTTCGATGGTGACAACGATATGTGGGCCTACGCCTACATGAAGGGTTGGAAGCAGAATGACAATGTGGACTTCAACTTCCTTGATGCCCACGATATCCGACCCCTAACGGATAGAGCCTCAGAAAGCACGGTCAAGCGCTCGCTTCGAGAGCGCATGTCAAACGCCAAGCAAGTGATTGTCTTGATCGGTGATAGTACGAAGAACCTGTACCGCTTTGTCCGGTGGGAGATAGAGTTGGCTCTTAGCCTTGACCTGCCCATTCTTGCCGTGAACCTAAACGGTCTAAGGGCGATGGACCCAGAACGCTGCCCTGCGATCCTTCGCGACACCTACACCGTGCATGTTCCCTACAAGATAAGGGTCATCAAATACGCTCTGGAGAACTTCCCGAGCGAGCATGCCAAGCGGAATTGTTCGAAATCAGGTGCACGTTTCTACAGCGACGACGTGTACACAAGGCTAGGGTTGTGATTGCATTGGATGCCCCCCTTAGCTGCAAGTACGAACATCTGCCGGCGTTGTTCCGTGCGGCTGACTCCGCCTCACTGAGGGCACAAAGGGATTACCTATCACTGGTGAAGGCGGACTTGATGACAATCATCCTGGCCTCAGCCGTTACTTCTGTCGCGGCATGCAGCCCCAGTCTTCGAGCCGGTTTGGCAATCACTGGCGCCGTGCTCATGCTCGGTGGCGTTGTGCTAACGACCTTTCTCCTACAGCAGCAGCCGGATCGGCTCTGGTTCAATGCGCGCGCCGTCGCAGACTCGGTCAAGACCATTGCATGGAGGTACATGACATGTGCTGATCCGTTTGCCAGGAACTTGAACCTGCGTGAGGCCGACGGCCAGTTGTGCAAGACACTGGACAGAGTCCTGATGGAGAACCGTGCAGTGGGCGGAGCTCTGGGAGGCATTGATGGTGCCGACGAGCAGGTAACAGCAAGAATGCGAGAGATACGCCAGCTTGGCACGACCGAGCGCCTACGTGTCTACCTTATCTCGCGCGTCCGCGATCAGCGCGAATGGTACGCTGCCAAAGCGCTTGACAATCGTCGCACGTCGGGACGCTGGCTATGGGCAGTTGGTGGCACTCAGATGGGCGGTGCAATCGCCGCAATCGCTATGGTCCGGTGGCCTAACTTGGAGTTCAACCTTCCTTCGGTTCTCGCCAGTTTGGCGGCCGCATTTGTTGCCTGGCTGCAGGTAAAGCGGCATCAGGAGCTGGCTAGCTCGTACGGACTTGCGGCCCACGAACTCGGGTTGAGCGAGTCACAATCAATGCACGTCCACACAGACGATGAGCTATCTGACTTCGTGGATCAAGCGGAGGGAGCAATCTCGCGCGAGCACACTATGTGGGTTGCCCGGAGATCCGAATAGGGCGGGAGTGCTCGGCCCCCTCCAAGTTCGCCCCGCAGATCAGGCTGACTCGCTTTGCTCATAGCGTATCAGCAAACACTACCCGAACAGCTACGGAACCGAATGCCAGCCGAAAACAGCCAACCCCAAACCATGTCGCGATGGCGGGGCCAACCAGCCGTTCCACCTGACGTCGGCCTCTAGTCTAGGAGCGTGTCCGGTCTGTAACGGCCGGCGCAGGTGAACGGCAAACCGTTAGGGTGCGCCGTGAAAGGCGGCGCGTTCTTGCAGGTGCAAGTCCTGCCGAGGCAGTTGGCGGTACAGCCTCGTAGCTACGGGTGGACGGTCCCGGGTAACCGGGGGTCGTCAAGCCACCCGGACAAAAGCCCTCTTTGGGAGGGCCAGCAAATCCACGGGCCGTAACACGCGTGAACCCTGAGCAGGCCCGGAAATGCAGTCGCGAGTGCCGACCTGACGCTAACGCGGGGAAGCCCGCCGTATCCGGAGCGGGCCAACCGCCGAGGCTCCGGATGACTCGCCGGGGTAGTGGGGGCGGCACGTAGAGACAGAGCGCGTCGCAACACGGGAGGCCCACCGAGGTGAGGGAGTCGCTGACCCTCAACCGCCTCGTAGAAGGCGGGTCGAGGTGGGTGTCGGAGGGGCAAATAGTACCAAGGAAACCGGGTAACGCCGGTGGAGGGAAGTGGCCCTGATTCTGGGCGCTTCGGACGGAGCCGAGGAGAGGAGATTGGCCTCCTGGCAACTCCAGAGAAGATCCGGACGCTCCAGAGGAAGCTCTACGTCAAGGCCAAGGGTGAGCCGGACTTCCGGTTCTACCTCCTCTACGACAAGGTGTGGCGAACGGACATCCTGGAACACGCCTACCGCCTCTGCCGGGCCAACGGTGGGGCGGCGGGTGTGGACCGGGAGACGTTCGAGGGCATCGAGTCGAGGGAGGACGGGCCGGAAGGCTGGCTTGGCATCCTGGCGACAGAGCTGCGAGAGGAGAGCTACCGACCCCAGGCAGTAAGGCGGGTGATGATCCCGAAGCCCGATGGGGGCGAGCGGCCGCTGGGGATTCCGACGATAAGGGACCGAGTGGCGCAGCAAACCGCCAGGCTCGTGGTGGAGCCGATCTTCGAGGCGGATTTCGAGCCGAACGCGTATGGATACCGGCCAAAGCGAGGGGCGCTGGATGCGGTGAACGAGGTGCGGGCGGCGGTCATGCGGGGCGAGAGCCACGTGGTGGACGCCGACCTCAGCGCCTACTTCGACACCATCCCGCACCCCGAACTCACGAGGTCGGTGGCCCGCCGGATCAGCGACCGGAAGATGCTGCGTCTGATCAAGATGTGGTTGAAAGCACCGGTCGAGGAGACGGACGCGGAAGGTCGGAAGACCCTCACGGGCGGCAAAGGCTCGAAAGCGGGGACCCCGCAAGGCGGGGTGCTCTCACCGCTCCTGGCGAACATCTACATCCACCGTCTTCTTAAAACGTGAAAGAAGTTCGACCTCGAGGCCAAGCTACGGGCGCGAATCATCAATTACGCGGACGACCTCGTGATCGTGTGTAGCAGGGCGGAGGAAGCCCTGACCTGGCTTAGATGGATCACGGAGAAGCTGGTTCTCGGCCTGAACGAGGCCAAGACCCGGGTATGCGACGCGGAGCGAGAGTCGTTCGACGGGCCACACGTTCGGCCCGATGGTGTTTCGCCGGACGGGCAAGACGTATGTCGGGGCCACTCCCTCGAAGAAGCGGGTGAAGCGGTTCAAGAAGTCGCTACGGACCGAGCTGCACGTGGCCAACCACGCCCCCCTCGAAGAGGTGGTGGCGGCGGTGAACCGCAAGCTGCGGGGATGGAGCCGGTATTTCAGCGTCGGTACGCTGGAACCGGCCTATCGGACGGTGGACCGCTACACGGAGGCTCTGTTCAGGCAGTTCTTGGTGCGTCGACACAAGGTCCCCGGGCGGGGGAACCGGCCGTTCAGCAACCGATACCTCTACGAGGAGCTTGGCCTCCTACGGTTGGAGGATCGCCGGCGGATGTTGCGCCTGCATGCCTTGACGTGAAACCAGTCCGAGAGCCGGATGCGGGAAAGCCGAACGTCCGGTTCGATGAGCGGGTCCGAGAAACCGAGTCATGGACGGGCTATTGAGGCACTCCCAAAGGAAACGGGGAGCCAACGGATAGGCCCGGCCTACCGCCACGGCGCTCGGGTTCGATTCTACCCGATGGGAGGGAGGTACTCCGACGATGGTGTCTTGGTATTTGTCCCTTGCGAGTTCGGTCCTAAGTGCCGTGGCCGGTGCGTGGCTTGTGTACTTCTTTGGCCTGCGTCAACTGGCTGCTCAGCGCCGCCTAGGCTTTGCCGAGCGTCAGTTGGCTGAGTTCTACGCCCCCCTTGTGGCAATCCAGAAGCAGATCCGCGCAAAGAGCGATGTTCGTGCCAAGGTCTCCGAAGCAGCTAATCAAGCGTGGCAGGAGGAATGCCAGTCGCGCCGGGCCTCGTCCGGGGCTAGTTCTGACGACGCCGACCCCATTGAGCCGTACAAGAAGATGATTGAGTATGGGAACCAACAGCTCAAGGACGAACTGCTGCCCGCCTATAGGCAAATGCTCGATCTCTTTACTGGCAGATATCATCTGGCTGACCCTGAAACGCGTGCATTCTATGAGCAGTTTCTGGAGTTTGTTGAAATCTGGAACCGTTGGCTCTCTAGCTCACTGCCGGCTTCGGTCCTCAAGAGGCTCAACCACAAGGAGGCACACCTCAAGCCGTTCTATGAGCATCTGGAAGAGAAGCTCAACCAGCTTCAGGGGGTTTTGAAGCGCGGGTAGCTCGGGACTCGCGAGCCGACCCTTCTCGTCGAGGGGTGTGCTGTCTGACCACCCAAGCGAGATTGGAGCCTTTCTCGCACGGGGCTAACCAGCGGCTCCAGCGGACGCAGTAGGCGTGGCACGAGGGCGTCCGCGCGACGTCAACTGGAGGTGCTCCAGGTGGCCAAAGAGAAGGGCAAGCCGAAGAAGAAGCCCGCTAAGGCAACTAGCTCGCTCAGTGAGCACAAGCAGATTGGCAAGACGCTCATTCCTCCCATCTTGACCCTCCCGAACCTGAGCCCCCAGTCGTGGACTGACGACCGTATGCCCGAGATGCTATGGGCTTGCCTCGTCGTCTCGGTCCTTCCACGGCCGGATGCCCTGGCCATCCTTCGCGAGATTGCGTCCGTTGGGTTCAAGTACCGCACCACGGATGGAATTGGGGATTGGACACTGCGTCATTCTCAGTTGCCATCGCTACCTGTTGGAGTTCTTGGCCATCTTGTGTCAGTCGTCACTCGACATCCACTGGGATACGCGGCACTCAGGCCACTTCTGCTATTTGACGCTCTGCCTGGGCGAGAGCAGTGGGCGCAGGCCCTTGCCACCGAAGGCCAACAGGAGGATTGGCAGACTCTAGGACGGGCTGTCCTGACGGTGCTTCATCACCAATCCCAAGAGTCCACTGATGTCAGGTGGCTGTCCCTCCTCTTTAGGATGGCTCTGGGCGTTCTCCACTTCCCAGAGGAGATGAAAGATGTTGTAGAGCAGCTTGTTGAATACCCAACAAAAGGCGACATGCGTGCGGTCCGTCCTTTCATCCGCGCAACTGAGATATCCCTCTCCATGCTAGTTGGCGGAGAAAGCACGTGGAGCAAGGACTTCTGGCAGGAATGCCTCGCCAAGACCAGGTGCATGCCGGCCGGCTCGCCTGGGCAGCCATTGCCCGATTATGACCCAGTTGCGTCGGCAGAGCAGATAATGGAGGTCCATGGAGCGCTCCGCGGGCACTGGTTTGCCACGCTCGGTACGACTCGTGTCGACCCCAGGCATGATGCTGCCTTCGGATTCGGGTTCTACGGGCTGGCCATTTTGGTGGAAATGATGTCTGGTCCCAACGCCTACGGCATCATCGGACGAGCACTCCTCAGGGCGTTAGCGGAGTGTCGAGTCACCCTCGCCTACCTCCGGACAAAGGATCCGGATGGGCTCTGGAGCAAGTTCCGCGAATACGGCACCGGTCAAGCCAAACTCGCCCTGCTGAAGCTAGATGACCTGCAAGGGGGCAAACCGAGTTTTGTCAGCCAAGACGCTCTTGAGACCCTCTCAAATGAGGACTTCTTCCAGGAGTTTGTTAAGATCGAGATGGGTCATTGGTGCGGCCTGGACTTACGGAAGATGGCCGAAGCATCCGGAACCAAGGATGACTATGATGCGGTCTATGGCTGGGCATCAGCGTTTATTCACGGGCATTGGTCAGCACTGCGTGATACGTGTATGACTCACTGCCTGAACCCGTTGCACCGTTTGCACCGCGTTCCTTTGGCAAGTCACCGCATGCTGGAGAATGCGCTGCCTGATGGACTGCGGCTGGTAAACGCAATCCTAGAGGATGTTGGCAAACTCTACCCTCATTTCCCGGCTCGCGTCGAACCGGTGGGACAGGGGCACGGCCCGCCTGGACCCGGTCAAGACAGCCTAGAGGCGCAGGGCTAACCAGCGGCTCCAGCGGATGCAGTAGGCGCGGCCCATCGTGCGGTACACAGCCCTGGCGCCGCTGAGTCGCTATCCGTTGGCCCGACTGAGCGAGGCCGGAGTTCGCTCGCAGGTGCACAAATGCGACTTCTCCCTGTGCCGCGGCGCCTCTCCATCCGTTGCGCCCACACGCCCTTCCCCTTTCCCCTCGCGCAGGGTTCGGCTATCGGCAGGGCGACGGCAGTCGAGCGCCGAATCCCGGTAGCCAAGGCTTTCCAATGGCGCTGGGCCAACACGGAGCTTCAGCGGACCCCGTAGGTTGGCCGGCTCTCGGGGAGGGGCCGCTGACCTCCATGGCGTTAACCAGAGTAGAGGAGGGATCATCACGCACAAGTTTCAAGACATCCTTGACAGGGAGCTCGGTAGAGTTCCCTATCGCCTTCTGGCGGAGACGGCATCTCGGAAGCTTGGCGACCAAGGCATCCATCTTTCGGGCCGCGAATTCGAGCGACTCGTCTCATACCTTGAGTCGGGTGGCAACGGTGAACTGAAGCTGGCTTGGCGCCCCTTCATAAAGAACGCGGAGCTTACTCTCGCTGAGGAGGATGTCGACCTCGCTGAGGAGCGCCTCACGGACTTCCTCAGCAATAGGCTACCGGAAACCTTCCAGACCATAGCCGACGAGGCTGCCGTACCCGTTCTCAAGACCCTCCGGAAGACCTGGCCGGCACAGGCGCGCTACCAGCGCCACCTACGCCGAGGCTTCAACCAGCAGCTCCGCAGGCGATGGGCGAAGGGAATAGACCTCCTGCGGATGATGCTTACAATCTCGCGGGAGCTCGGAGAGAGCATCAACTCCCAACTCCGGAGCCAGACCCACCACAAGCAGCCCCACCTAGTTGATGCGCTGACCAGGCTACATGCCAGAGCCTGCCAGGTCACGGAAGAGGTAGTTTGTCTGCTGTCGGACGGTCTAGCTGATGGGGCTATGGCGCGGTGGCGGACTCTTCACGAGATCTCTACGGTCGCTTCTCTTCTCTGCAAGCACGGCGAACAACTCGCAGAACGGTACGTTGACCATCAGGTAGTTGAGTCGTACAAAGCGACCCAGGACTATCGCGCCTGCTCAGGGAAGCTTGGCTACGAACCCATGACCAACGAGGAGTTCCAGGAGGTGACCCAAACCTACGAGTCGGTCTGTAGCAAGCATGGCTCCGGCTTCTCCGACCAGTATGGCTGGGCCCTGCCGGCCTTGGACACCAAACGCTCCTCGGTGCAAGCCATCGAGAGGGCGGCCGGACTTGACCATCTAAGGGCTCACTATAGGATGGCCAGCCACAACGTACACGCCAACCCAAAGGGAGTCTACTTCAGACTGGGCCTGATCAACGAAAGACACATCTTGTTGGCAGGCCCCAGCGATGCAGGCCTCGCAGACCCGGGAGACTGCACGGCGATATCGCTATTGCAGGTTACGGCAGCCCTCAACACAGTCTACTGCAATCTCGACTCCTTGGTGGCCCTCAAGATCCTTCAGTGGCTTTCGCATGAGATTGGCGATGCCTTTTCTCAGGCCAACGGGAAGCTGTCAGGCAAACCTGGCTAACCAGCGGCTCGAGCGGACGCAGTAGGCGCCATCCGCAAGGCGGGGCCAGCCCCGCCGCCGCTGAGCCGCCGTCCGTTAGACCAAGCCCAGGACTGGTGGGTGAGCGACGTGATATGGGAGTCGAGATACTGGAAGGAGCCACTAGGAAGATCGGCCAGGTACCTGGAACGATTGCGTGTGGACGAAGAGATTCATGAGTCGGTTTTCGTCCGTATCGAGAAGGAGGTCTTCCTCGGGTTCTACTCAGTCCGCAGACTCCACGACACCTTCACTCTTACTGACAAGACCAGGGGTATCCAGTTTGATCTTGTGTGGCACCCCAACCTCAAGGCCGTGGACTACATGAACTGGCACCACATTGATGAGAACTACGGCCTGTCGGTCCACAATCGCGAGACCCGCAGTCTCTCCTACCTCTGCAATCAGTTCATCCACAGCTTCCTCTTCATGCCCCACGTCGCTGGCGACCGACTTGCCGGCTTCTTTGTGGCCTCCGATCGAGATCGGCATTCCAAGTGCTACTTCGTCAGCATCTCCCAGGTGGTCAGCGCTTTCCTGACCGTCTCGAGGGACTACCCCAAGCATCTCGAGTTTGTCAGGGATGAAAGCACAGGTCAGATCAGGGTCATATCTGCGGAGTGGCATCCGGTCCAACCAGCGGCTCCAGCGGACGCGTAGGGCCGGGCGAACCGTGCGGGGAATCCTACCGCTGCGGCTGAGCCACTATCCGCTGGGCCGATCCGGGGGTGAATGCAGATTCAGGCATCAGAAAACGTCTACTGGACGTTCAGCGCGGCAGCCCAGGCTCTTGCGGCCGTAGTGGCGTTCCTTCTGGCCGGCTATGCGCTCGTACACTCGATGATGGAGTCTCGCGCTGCCTCGGACGAGACACTGCTAGAGATCAACGACAAGTTGAGCCAGGACTACCACCGGCAATTGTCGTTTCTCATCGTCGCCACCGTCGCGGCCATTTTGGCTGACCTCCTCGTCGTCTACATGAACACCGGATCGGGCGCGTCAGTGTGGCTTCAGTCAGTCGCGGCAGCCCTCACGGTGCTGTCTTTCGCCGGTGCGGTCTGGTTCGTGATCACCATCGTTAACCCAGGCAAGTACAAGAGAGCGGCACGCGAGCTTGCACGACGCCCGGCTGCTGAGACCCCTGGTCCACCAGCCAGTGCTGCAGCTTTCTTCTCGGAATTCGTGAGGGTTGAGCAGCTTCTCCGGAGGCTGTGGGAGTCCCAGGCTCATGGCGAGCGCCTGTCTCGAAGACCCGGTCCGCCGACCGCTAGGGAGATGGTCGAATCTCTTCGAATGGCACAAGCTCTGCCGGAAGACGTCGCCGGTGAGCTCCACGCCCTTGTGCGGACGCGAAACCTCGTCTTCCACGGTCAGCTTGAGCATGTTGACTCTGACCAGGTCGGGCATGCCCGATGGGTGAAGGAGCAGCTAGAGCGTCTGCTTGGGTCGGCCTAACAAGCGCTTCCCGTTGACGCGCCGAAGCGCACGGGTACACTGCAAGGCATCGGCGCGCAGCTGAACGCTGATCCGTTAGCCCGACTGAGCGAGGCATGAGTCGCTCGCAGACGCCGTCCCCCCAATGCTATTACCCCCGGTGCCACTCGCTCCACCTCGTTCACCAGGCGGCGCTTCCTACTGGCGAGGGGTCAGGGGGTAGGGGCCACCGATCAGCAGGGGCCAGCGCTTCCTCACCGAATTCCGGTAGGCAACGGTTTCCAGAGACGCTGGGCTAACCCGGAGCTTCAGCGGACCCCCATGACTTTGGCCGAGTCTTGCGGCGGGGGCCGCTGAGCTCCAAGCCGTTAGACGCGGACTGAAAGGGAGGATGGCAGTGCCTCTGCCAGAGCGCCTTGAGTTCCGGCTTGACTTCCCTACCGACTCCGGCTTCCTGGGTCGCGAATGCAACAACCTGGAGTGCAGGAAGTACTTCAAGGTCCATGTGGAGGACATCAAGGACTACATGCATTGCCCATACTGCGGGAACGAGTTCCCCAACGACGAGCTCTGGACCACGGCTCAACTCGGATATGTCGAGGATACGGCTGCCCACGAGGTGCTTCCACTCATCCAGAAGGAGCTAGCCGACGTCTTCGAGCGTGCCTTCCGGGGCTCCAAGAATATGAGGTTCGAGCGTAGCAGACCCTCTCAGCCCGCTCACCCGTCCCCGCCTGAGGAGCGCAAGGTAGACTCTGAGCTGTCTTGCCCTGACTGCGGTACACGATTTCAGGTGGATGGCATATTCGGGTACTGTCCCGGGTGTCGCGCCGAGAACGTCCTCATCTACGATGCCGATCTTTCAATCATAAGGCGGGAGATAAGCTCAGGCACGGCTACCGGAAGAGCCCTGCGACATGCCTATAGCGACCTGGTTTCCGCGTTTGAGATCTTCTGTCGGAAGGAAGCGAACCGCAGGTCCCTGGAGCACGGACGCTTCCAGAACCTTGAGCATACCCGTCGGTTGTTCAAGAATGCCGTGGGGATCGATATCACGGCTCGCTTGACGGAAGCGCAGAAGCGCCTTCTCAAGCGCGTCTTTCAGAAAAGGCACCTGTATGAACACAATGAGGGCATCGTGAATGACAAGTACGTAGCCGAGATCCCTGAAGACGCCCCTCTCTTCGGCCAGAAGGCGCCGCTCTCCTTGGGCGAGCTAGAAGAAGCTGCATCTGTGCTACGGCTTGTCCTTACCACGCTTGTTGACGCCCGATAACGGGGACTCGCGTCTAACCCGCGGCTCGAGATTGTGCTGATCGACGGCGCGCAATTGGCCGGACTCATGATCGAGCAGAACCTAGGCGTCAGCCCGATGGCAACCTACGATGTCAAGAAGATCGACACGGACTACTTCACGGAGTAGGCTGCTGGCCCAACATGGGCTCAGAAGACGTGGCCACGACATCGCGACTGAAGCCGCAAGCCGTTGGCCTCCAGGGCACAGTCATCTTCCTTCGCGCTCCCGTGCACGATACTATGACAGGAGAGGAGGATTGGACCGATGCGCAAGGTCTTGAAAGTCAAGGCTCTGCAGGGGTACCGCCTAGAGCTGGAATTCGACGATGGCGTGCATGGAACGGTGGACCTTGGCGACCTGGCTGGCAAAGGGGTTTTCGCTCTGTGGAGTGATTACCGCGCCTTCGAGCAGATTCGAATCGGTACTTCCGGTGAGCTCATCTGGGGTGACAAAGTTGACCTCTGCCCTGACTCCCTCTACCTCAGAGCAACGGGCAAGAAGCCGGAAGACATCTTTCCGGCGCTGCGCCAGGAGCCTGCCCATGCCTGAGATCACCGCACTTCCACGCGGACTACGGTGGCAATCTCGTGCTGATCGATATCCGGAGCCTGTCCGTCTTCGCCGGCCAGTTGCCGCCTCGCGCCCTGGGACTTGTGATTGAATGGGCCACTCTCCATCAGCAAGAGCTCTTTGCTGATTGGGAGAAGGCACGGGCGCAACAGGAACTGCGGAAGATCGCGCCCCTGGAATAGAAACGGCCAACAGGCGCGTGCGGCCGGCGCCACACACGTAGGCCGGCCCCCCCCCTACCCCCGGTAATGAATGTCCCGCGGGAACGTCGTGAGGCACGTGGCGCCTTCTTCGGTGATGAGCATCACGTCGGAGTGTCGGAACCCGCCCAGGCCGGGATGTAGACCCCGGGTTCGACGGAGTTGACCATGCCCGGCTCTAGGCGCCGCTGGTTGTAGATGCGGAGCTCGCCCGACTCCTCCCGGCCCGCCGCGCCGATCATGATCCCGTGGGCGCTCACATCTACCTTGAGGTGAGGCCCGACCCCGCTCCCGCAGGGCCGGGCGAACTAGGGGCGGCCTTCCTGATCCGCCGTCAACTGGCCGGTATACGCTTGGCTGTCGCGGCCGGCTTGGCGGTGAAAGTGAACACCGTGCTCATCCCCGGAGTCAACTTCGAGGGAGCGGGGCCGGGGGCGCTGGAGACGGGGGCGCCGCGGCCGGGCCGGTCTGAGATCGGTCTCGTGGCGCGGGCCGTGGCCCGGGCGGGGGCATCCCTCCACAACATCGTACCCCTGATTCCTCTTGGGGCCATGGCCGACCGGCCTCGACCGTCCTGCGACGAACTCCGCCGGGCTCGGCGTGAGGCGGCCGGCTTCCTGCCTCAATTCCGCCTCTGCCGGCAGTGCCGCGCCGACGACGCAGGTGTGGCCGGCCAGGAGCCCGACCCGGCTGGCCATGAGAGGCCGCGTGGATGAGGCGCGAGTCGGCGAGGTGTCCGGTTTCAGCCAGGGGTTGCGAACCTACGCGAAGAGCGGCCAAGCGGGTGTCACTGCGAGGAAGATGGCTTCAGGCATTAGGAGGATTCGGACGCCTTGGCGACCAATGGCAGGAATGTCCGCCTGGGTTAGACGGGGCGGCACTTACTGGTAGAGTACGCATTGTCCAGACCTGCAACAGAGGTGGCCAGGAGTTGAAGAGTGATCGAGTTGGCCGGGCAAGGCTCGACTCGGTTCGGGAATGCCGCGCGTAGCAGTCGCAGACGAGTGACATCGTATCTCGTGACCAAACTATGGACGCTACTTGCGACGAGCCTCTGGGCCGCCGCTCGAGGTGTCAGAGTGTGGGGCGGAATGCAATGGTGTCTTCCGACGTTCAGACAAAAGTGCTTCGCCGCAAGACCACCCCGGAGGAGTACCGTGTATATCGGGCGGGCCTTGAATGGGACCTGGCAGACCCCATAGTCATTGAGAAGCGCGGGGATCTGAAATCCGAGTATCGCTGGCATGAAAGGATGGAGCCCTACCATCATCAGATAAGGAATCTCATCACCTTTTGTCGCCGTCTGCCGGTGACCCTCATCGCCGACGACGTCGGCCTCGGGAAGACAATCAGCGCCGGGCTAATTGTCAGTGAGCTAATCTCGCGTTCGCGTCTGTCCCGGATTCTGGTCGTCTGTCCTAAGCTGATCGGCCCGCAGTGGCAGGAGGAACTCCTGACGAAGTTCGATATCTCCTCCGAAATCGCGGCCGGTAGAGCGTTAATGAGTGCTCAGCCAGAAGGAATCGGCGCCGTGATCACGACCTACAACTCGGCTCGGTTGTATCTTCGTTCGATTCCGAAAGACCGCTTTCAGATGCTGATCCTGGATGAGGCGCACAAGCTGCGGAATCTCTACGGAACTCCAGATCCCCCTCAGGTGGCCACATGCTTCCGAGATGCCCTCGAAGAGCGTCGCTTCCGCTTCGTTCTCATGCTGACTGCGACGCCAATACAGAACCGCCTGTGGGATCTTTACTCGCTAGTCGACCTGCTGACCGTTGCCCGTGGACACAAGAACCCCTTCGGTAGCGAGATCATGTTTGCTTCGAAGTTCATCGCCGATAGCCGGGACCATGCCCGACAACTCAAGCGGGAAGCGCGCGACGAGTTCCGTTCTATTGTCTACGGCTACATGTCGAGGGTGCGTCGTGCCGATGCAGGGCTCTATTTCCCGGAACGGGAGGTCCAGACCCACAGGGTCGAGCCGACAACGGCAGAATTGGAGTTGATCGAGACTGTCGCCAGGCCGATAGAGAAGCTGAACCGGCTGGCGCAAATCTCCATCTTGCAGGCGCTGACCAGCAGTCCGAAGGCGCTGTCGACACAGTTGAACAACATGGCAGCAAAGGGCACCGTTCCAGAACAGCTTGCGGCGTCCGTCCGCGCAATCGTCGATCAAATGCCTGCTAGTGCTAAGCTCCAGGGTCTTTTCCGGCTAATCGACGAGCTAGAACGGGAGAACCCAGACGGTTGGCGGCTGGTCGTATTTACGGGGCGGATTGAGACCCAAGCCTCCATTCAGTTGTTCTTGGAGGAGCACGGTCTCAAGGTTGGGACAATCAACGGCATGTCCGGTCAGCGCAATCAAGTGACCATCGCTCGCTTCCGCAGGAACCCGCCGGGCTACCATGTCATTGTGTCTACTGAAGCTGGATCCGAAGGTGTCAATCTTCAGAGTGCTAACGTAGTTGTCAACTACGACCTGCCCTGGAACCCCATGATTGTCGAGCAGCGCATCGGCCGTGTACAACGACTAGCTTCAGAGCATGCGCGCGTCGGAGTCTTCAATATTATTCTAAGTGGCACTTTTGAGGAGTACATCGTCGGGCGCCTGATGGAGAAGCTCCAGATGGCATCCCAAGCCATAGGCGACATGGAGGCACTGTTGTCTGGTATCAGCGAGGAAGACGAGAATGTAGGCTTTGATGAGCGGATTCGCAGACTCGTCATTGCTTCCCTCCAGGGCAAGGACGTTGAGGCGGCGACCCGCCTCGAGGAGCAGAGTATCGCCAATGCGAAGAATACTTTGGAGAGAGAGAAAGCGAGCATCGACGCGATGCTCGGAGGGATGGATGGAACTGAGTACGTGGGACCTCGCGCACCGACTTTGCCAGCCTCGGTCAGGTCAATGGAACCGAGCGATTTCACTCTGGCCGCCCTTAGAAGTCTAGGTGCGCGCATTACCCCGTTGCCACCGGACATGCACCTGGTCGAAGAGAACGGCAGACGCCAACGAATCTGTTTCGAGGAAGGAACGGGCGAAAGAAGCACACTCTACTCTCCCGGAACGGCTGCATTTCTGCATCTAGTCGATCGAATCACGGCCACGGGCATCTTCGATGTTAATGACCTTGACCAGAACCCAGATAAGACAAGCGAGGAGCTGGTTCGCCGGTGGACCGCAGGGTTCGGCGCAACGTTTCAGGGCCTTGCGATCGACGAGGTGCACCGCTACTTTGAAGGGACGGCCCTTGTCCGAGTGCGAGCCACGGTGGCCCATGACAGCTACGAGCGCCTTGTCGAGGTCTCCTGTTCGCCGGCACATCACCATGCTGTCGTTACCCGCAATGGCCTCGGACCGCTGCCGAACATTCTTGAAGATCCGACTGTCTTCGGCATTGACCTTGGCAAGATTGCCGAAGTAGCCGAACTGGACGAGGCGATTGCCGAGTTCCGCCGGTTTTACCTGGAGAGACGGGAACAGGAGATGAGAGCCGCAGGCGGGGACGAGCGGAAGAGAAGGAAGCTAGAGGATGAGTTCACCCCACGCCTCGAGAGGACTTTGGTGGGGCTCGAAGGGAAGCTCTACCGCAGGCTAACAGTGAAGGCGCAGTATAGGTTTGACGCTGAACCCGAATACAGTACCGCTCTGACAGTCACGCCGCACACGGGAGAACTGACAGATAGTCCGAAGATGGGCCAGTGTTCGCTGTCGGGCAGGACGGTCCCGATGACATGCCTCGGCCAATGTCAGATTGGCGGAGTGACGGCCCTTCAGCATCTCCTCGCCAGGTCCGAGGTGAGTTCGCGGTTAGCATTGCCGGAGCACACTGTACGTTGTCGGCTAAGCGGCAAGCTCGTTCTGAGGGATGAAGCTGAGCTGTCCGCGGTCAGCGGCCGCGTAGTCGCAAGTTCACTACTGAGAACGTCAGCAGTGAGCGGCAAGAGAGCCGAGCCCGAGCATTTCGGCGTGTGCCAGTTTACCGATGCCGAGGTCCTGAATACCGAACTGGCCACCAGCGAAGTCTCGGGGAAGCGCTACCGTGCTGACGAACGGGTGCGGTCGTCAATTTCCGGCAAGGCTGGCCACAGGCGGGAGTTCGTGATCTGCCATGAGACACGGCAGCCCTTGACCCGTTCGGAAGCTGAGCAGTGCGAGGTAACTGGGGAGTACGTACGGCCTGGGGTCCTCGAACCATGCGCAATCACGCAAAAGCGTGTGCTGCCTTCGGAACTTCTGCGGTGCGCCTCGACCGGAAAGAGGGCACTTCGGAAGTTCTTTGTGGTAAGCAACCTATCGGGAGCGCACGTTCTCGAAAGCGTTGCCGTTCGGTCTGCGAGAGGAGAGTCCTGTACTCCGATAGAGTCCAAACCCTGCCTTTGGAGTGGCCGGAGGTTCCACCCTGAGGATCTTCGCGCCTGTGGGCTGACCGGCCTACCGATACATTTCGTATTCGCGAAGGAGGGCAAGCGGCTTCGCCTTCAGCCGCTCGCCGAATTGCTCGATGGCGTGAAGAGGAGCGCAGACGAATCTCACTTGTGGGATGCCGTGGCTGCCAGGGCCGAGGAGGCGATCGAAAGGGGGAGGTGCCGGGTGGAGACAGCAGATCTCTCGCCAGACGGCCAGCACCTAGCGGTCTGCGCCGAGGTCCGCACCCTACTGGGGCTTCGGAGGCACAAGGCCGGCTTCGTTTTCTGTATCGGCGACAATTCCATAGTCGGTCGGGTGGCTCTGGGCCGACGAACGTCTGGCGGGTGGGTAGAGGCGAGAAGCTGAGAGCCGAAGGGTGGCACCTCCCCCTTGGGCCGACATCCAGCCCTACGCTGGCATCCGCATGACGAAGACGGCGGACACGGGAGTGCTATCGCACACCCTCGACATGTCACACAGCTCGACGCGCTACAGGAATGACTCGAAGAAGCTTGGCCAGAGGGGCATGGCGCTGCTGAGGCTTTGCCCAACAAGCGCATGCACCGGACGAGCGCCGAATAGCACGAAGCTTCGCCTCACTCCATGCCCCTTCCAAACGCAACCCCTCCGGCACGACACGGTCATTTCCCTGGTCCCGATGGGGATCCCTCGTTACTCTGCCTCCTCCAGTAGGGCCTAGTGGTTCGCAGGGCGACGCGGGCCCGCGTCGAACCTAGCCCGACCAGCCTCATGCCCCCGAGTCCATCCGCCAAGGAGGTCAGACTCATGCACACCGCCGAGGCGTTGCTTGACCTCCATGAGCGCGCTCACAGCAGCCCGCGAAGACTGTTGGCGCACTGCCGCCAGCTCAGCGCGGAGGAGCTGGACCGCGAGTTGGCCGGTTTTGGCTATCCTTCGGTGCGGCTGCAGTTGCACCACATGATTGGCGGAGAGGAGTACTGGATAGGGGTGCTGGAGGGCCGCATCCAGGTCGACGACAACGACTCGGACTACCCCACGGTCGAGTCGCTGGAGGCATACCGCCGGCGGGTCTTCTCGGCGACTGATAAGTACCTGCGGGCCGCCTCGGCGCACGTGTTCATGCGCACCCTGACCCACATCTACCACCACCAGGGACAGATCGTTGCCATGTGCCGGCTGCTGGGGAAGCCGGCCGCGGCCATGGACTATCCGATTGCCCCGGACTCAAGAACGGGATGAACATGCCTCGGCAGCTGACGCTGGCCTCTCTCAGTAGGGGGGCACGGCAGCTAGCGGACGCGGATCCCGACCTTGGCGGTATCCTCGACCGGTTGGGCGAGCCTCCGATGTGGGGGCGACGCCCCGGTTTCTCCGCCCTCGTTCAGATCATCCTCGAGCAACAGGTGTCGCTGGCCGCGGCGCGCACGATGTATCGACGACTCACCAGCCATCTTGGCGGTATGACCCCGGAAGCGATCCAGGCGATGCGGGTGAGCGGGTTGAGGGATTTCGGGCTGACCAGACAGAAGGCCGACTACTGCTATGGCCTGGCCGCGCGGATTCTCAGCGGAAGCCTCGACCTCGCCGCGGTGGCTCGCGGCCCCGATGATGTGGGTCGGCAGGTCTTGTTGGGCGTTCCCGGGCTCGGGCCTTGGAGTGTAGACATCTACTACCTCATGGCCCTACGGCGTCCCGATGTCTGGCCGCGGGGAGACTTGGCCTTGGCCCTAGCCCTCCGGGAAGTCAAGGGCCTGGATGATCTCCCGACGAAAGATGAGCAGCAGGCATTGGCCGGCGCCTGGGCGCCGTGGCGTTCGGTCGCGGCCCGGCTCCTGTGGGCCCACTACCTGGCCGCAAGGGGCCGCTAGGGGGCAACCGATGGACCTGCTGGACCGCTTGCTGGGGCATGACGCCTGGACGACACGCCAGCTGCTCCTGCTCTGCCGGGGCCTAACTGACGAGCAACTCGATCTCGAATTCGATATCGGACATCGGACCGTGCGGGCGACGTTCCAGCACATCATCTTCAACGTCGAGGTGTGGTCGGATCTCATGGCCGGCCAGCCGGTGCGGGTGGACCAAGGGGCGCGACCGGAGGAACGGTCCGTCCCCGTGTTGGTCGAGCGGCTGGATCGCGCCGCTTCCCACCTGGCAAGTGTGGCCCGTGCCATCTCCGAACGCGGCGGGTGGGATGAGCGGTGGGTCGATGTGCTTGACAGCCCGCCCGCCGAGAAGACCTACGGTGGCGGCATTGCCCACGTCATTACGCACAGCATGCACCATCGGGCTCAACTGCTGTACATGCTCCGCCGGCTTGGGGTCGGAGGATTGTCGGAGGGGGATGTTCTCAGTTGGGAGCGCCAAACCGAGACAACCTGACAACGCGTCGCATGCCGTGTCCGCCGACGTTGCCTCCACGCCGCGCGAGCGCGGTCATGACGCGTGCCCTTATTCTCGCGGCCATCGGCGTAGTGCCGACCTTGGCGCTCACAGCGCTAGTCGAGCTGGCTTACTTCTCGAGGATGGCCGATCTCATGAACAGCTCGGCGCGATTCGTGACTGCCGTGACCAGTGCTCTCCAGTTCCTCGGGTTCGGAGCCGCGTGCGCCCTAGTCGCCAGGGCCGTCGAAGCGCAGCGGACCGGGCGGGGGCCTTCCCTTAGTCATGCGTTACGCGGTCTCAGAACCGTGGCGGTAGCGCTGCCGCCCACTAGCCGTTGGCCTGACCTCCCATGCAGCAACCCGAGTCTTTCGCTTCAGCTTCCGTCTTGAACAGTGAATGGTGACAATGAAACGGTCTCGAGCCTTGCGGTGAAAGCGTTTGGAGGGTACGCAGGCACGACGGGCGTTTTGCCTACACGCGGTCGGGGCGCGGTGTAGGGAGCGGTCTCTCTCGGCCTCGTCCATGGCCCGGAAGAGCTGGTGGACCTCCCCCCACCCCCCTCCCCTACCCCCTGTAATGAATGGCCCGCGGGAACGTCGTGAGGCAGGCGGCGCCTTCTTCCATGCCCGGCTCTAGGCGTCGCTGGTTGTAGACGCGGAGCTCGCCCGACTCCTCCCGGCCCGCCGCGCCGATCATGATCCAGTGGGCGCTCACATCTACCTGCCCCAGGAGGCCAAGCGGGTGTCCCCGCAAGAAGAATGACTCCCGGTATTAGAAGGATTCGGACCCCTTACCGACAAATGGCAGAGCCATCCGCCTAGGTTAGACAGGATGGCAGTTACTGGTCAGAAAGCCATGAGAGATTTGCGAGGAGGGCGTGGGCAGTGGGCGGCAACCCAGAAATGCGGCAACTGATCTGGGATTCGGTATTGGGCGCGGACCTGAATCATCGGTATTACACTGAACTCGCAGACCGGCTCCAGTATTGGGATCGAGGAGCGAAGATCTTCGTGGCGATTATGAGTTCGGCGGCGGTAACCGGCTGGGCCGTTTGGGGAACGCCAGGTCTCAGTTGGATCTGGCAGAGTGCGAGCGCCCTGGCCGCTGTCGTTGCCGTGGCCCAGCCGATCCTGGATCCTACGAAGTCGATCAAGACGGCCAGCCAGTTGGCCAGCGCCTGGTTTTCTATGCTCAGAGACTACGAGTTTCTCTGGGCCAGAGTCGACACGGCCAGCGAGAAAGAGGTCCGCGAGCAGTGCCAGAAGCTCATGACCGAGGAAAAGCGGCTCGCCGAACAGGGGGCGACCCTCACAACCCGGCGGCAACTCGCTCGTCGCTGCGAGGAAGAGGTACGTCGCTCTCGATCGACTGAGACAGGAGGATAGCCAGATGCGAGACGAAGACAAACGGCCGACATCTACTCCAACACCCACTCCAACACCGCCAGCACCGACTCCGACACCTACTCCAGCACCGACGCCCCCTAAGAGGAGGATCAGCCCGGAGCGGCCGTGGCCACCTCCGCCGCCGCCGCCGCCGCCCAGCCCTGAGCCTGAGCCCGGCGCACCCTAACCATCGCGTCGAGAGGGGCGCGCCTTGATCGGTGCGCCCCTACCCCAGCCCCTACCCCCGGTAATGAATGTCCCGCGGGAACGTCGTGAGGCAGACGGCGCCTTCTTCGGTGATGAGCATCACGTCGGAGTGTCGGAAGCCGCCCAGGCCGGGGATGTAGACCCCGGGTTCGACGGAGTTGACCATGCCCGGCTCCAGGCGCCGCTGGTTGTAGACGCGGAGCTCGCCCGGCTCCTCCCGGCCCGCCGCGCCGATCATGATCCCGTGGGCGTGGCCGGTTCCGTGTCGGATGTAGCGGTCGAATCCGCGCGATTTTAGGAGGTCGCGGGTCAGCCGATCCAGGTCGGCCATGGAGGCCCCGGGGACCACCCGGGCCTTGGCCGCTTCGAAGACCTCGTTCACGGCCGAGAGGGCCCGCTCTTGCTCTAGAGTGGGGGTCCCAAAGACAAAAGTCCGTTCGAGTTCCATGCAGTAGCCCCAGACAACGGGGAAAACGTTGAGGGCCACCACGTCGCCGCGCCGGAGTCTGCGTCCGGTGGGATGGTGGTGGGGAGTGAGGGTGTGGTCGCCGAAGTGGCTGTAGGCATAGGCGCTGGTGGCCCCGTCGGGGAAGAGGGCCCCGAGGGCCCGGTCCATTTCCAGCACGGCCCGGGCGGCCACCGTGATCTCGGTGACGTTCTCGCTGATGGCCTCCAGGAAGGCATTGGCCCCGATCTTGGCCACGTCGGCGCCCACCCGGAGAAGACTCAGTTCCTCGCCCGACTTCACCAGGCAAAGGTCGGCCAGAAGATCGCCCGCTTCGACGAACTCGGCCCCCGAAAAGGCGGCCTGGAGCCCCTCCAGGATGCCCACCGGAAGAAGAGATCGCTCCACGCCAAGCCGGCTGACCCGGGGACAGCGCTGCCGGATGAAGTCGACCGCCAGTCTCAAGCTGGCCTGCCAGACGTTCTCGTCGTCGGTGTAGACTCGGATTTCTTCGAACCAGGTGTTGCCCTCCATGTTCTCTTTCTCTAGCTCCGCGCCGATGACACAGGCGGCCCAGTCGCGATCGACGGCCGCCCCGCTAGGGGATGAAGCCGCCCCGCCCCCGGACGAGGCCGCCTTGCTACGCCCCAGGGCGGCCCACATCGGGCGGCCCCAGGCGGAGAGCAAGGGAACCCCGGAGATGTAGTAAACGTTATCGGCGCTGTGCAGAAAGAGACCGTCGAGCTTCCTATCCTCCAGGCCCCTCAGCACTCCGGCAAAGCGCCTCTTCATCTCCGCGACAGAGAAGACCGGCATTAGCCCTTCACCGCGTGAACCAGGATGTCGAGGCCCCGGTTGAGATCGTCCTCCGAGATGACCAGGGGCGGGATGAACCGGATGACCTGCCCGTCGGTCCCGCAGGGGTAGAGGATTAGGCCCTCGTCGAGGCACCTCGTGAGGACCCGCTTGACGGCGGCCGAGTCGGGTGTCTTGGACCCGGCGGCCCCCTTGGACCCCGGCTCGACAAACTCCACGCCGATCATGAGGCCCTTCCCGCGCACGTCGCCCACTCCGGGCAGGCGGCCGAGTTCCTCGACCAGTCGCCCCAGGGCCATCTCCCCCAGGCGCCGGGATCTTTCGACCAGTTGCTCCTTCTCGAAGACACGCAAAACGGCCAGGGCGGCGGCGCACGAGACGGGGTTACCGCCGAAGGTCGTGCCGTGGGCCCCGGCTGTCCAGCGGTCCATCAGGTCCTTCCGGGCCACGGTGGCGCTGAGCGGGAAACCGTTGGCGATACCTTTGGCGATGGCCATGAGGTCGGGAGTAACCCCGAAGGTCTGAGCGGCGAACATGCTTCCCGTGCGGCCGAAGCCGGTCTGGACCTCGTCAAAGGCCAAGAGGATGCCGTGCTCATCGCACAGGCTCCGGAGTCCCTGAAGAAACTCCACCGGGGGAATGACGTAACCGCCCTCGCCCTGGATGGGCTCGACGAGAATCAGGGCCACCTCGTCCGGGGAAACCACGTGACGGAAGAGGCGGCGGACCCCCTCAAGGCACTCCAGGTCGCACTCCTCCCGGCAGTGCCCGTAAGGGCAGCGGTAGCAGTAGGCGAAGGGAACGGGATAGACGGCCCCGACCATGGGTTCATAGTGCTTGCGATACTTGACCCGCGAGGTGGTGACCGAGGTCGCCCCGTAGGTGCGCCCATGGAAGGCGCCATAGAACGAGATGATGCCTGGACGGCCGGTCACGTAGCGGGCCAGCTTGAGGCAGCCCTCGATGGCCTCGGCCCCGGAGTTGCCGAAAAAGAAGGATCCCAGACCCGGCGGCACGACCTTTAGGAGTTCGTGGGCCAGCCGGAGAATGGGTTCGTACATGACCACGCCCACCGGGCCGTGGATGAGCCGGTCAATCTGCTGCTTGGCCGCCTCGACTACCTCGGGGTGGCGGTGCCCGACATTGGCGGTGGCCATGCCGGAACTGAAGTCCATGTAGCGGCGGCCGTCGGTGGCGTGAAAGTAGATGCCCTCGGCCCGGTCAACGGGCACATTCGGCCAGTCATCGGTGAGGCTGGCGGAGAGAAGCTCGTTCATCCGGCCCACGAGGTCGCTAAAGGAAGGGCTCTGGAGATCGCCGCCGGAAGGGCTGTGGAGATCGCCGCCGGAAGGCCTAGTGCTCAAGGGTGTCCCCCCTCCCTCAAAACTCTGTCTTTACTACCTGCTTGAGCCCGTCGACAATGGGCTCGAGAAGCCGGCGGCCGATGTCACCGGTGGCGCCGGTCGGATCGGCGTACGAGCCCGACTCCGGCCGGGTCTTGGCCGGCCAGGGTAGAATCTTGTAGCTCAGGTGCTGGTAGCTGGTGCCTCCGGCCGGCGCCTCACGGACCAGATTGGGCCAGAGATGGAGCATGAGAGACGTCTCGGTCAGAGCGGCGTGCTCGGCTTCCCAGCCCGGCCAGCGGTCTCCGAAGAGAGCGTCGATGAGCTTCTCGGTCACGAACTCCCACCAGTTGACGAGAACAACCTTCGGCTCGCCCGGGGCGTCCTTGGCCCCGTATTCCTCAAGGGCCAGTTCGGCTCCTTCGGTGATGAAGGCCACGCTTTCCATGTGGCCGTTGACGATGAGAATCTTGCGGAAGCCCTGCCGCAAGAACTCGGCGAAGATGTCGCGGCAGAAGGCAATGAGGGTCGTGCCGCTTAGGTTCACGGTTCCGGTGTAGGCCGAATTGAGTTTGGCGATGGTGTAGCGAAGGGGCGGGGCCATCAGAAGCCTCCGCTCCGGCAGGGTGTCCATGAACCGGCGGGCGATGCCCTCGCTGATGAGGGTGTCCGTTCCCGCCGGCAGGCGGTGGCCGTGCTGTTCAACCGACCCCGACGGGACAACAAGGATGGCGCCGTCGGCGGCGGCCCGGGCGATCTCGGGCCAGGTCATCTCATACCAGAAAAGACACTCAGCCACAGGACATCGAACCTCCTAAACACGTGGGCTACCGGCGCTCTCGCGCGGGCTACCGGCGCTCTCGCGCGGGCTACCGGCGCTCTCACGCACGCAATTGGCGGTCTCACGGAGATGAGGGGGCGCGTCGGGAAGGACCGCGCCCCCTTCCACTATCGGTCGCAGGGTCCATTCAGCGGTTAGGGTATCCACGTAGAGGCGGCAGGCTGTCCCGCGCATGGTAGCGTCGTGGACCAGCAACTCCTTGTGGACGAGACCCACGACCCGAACCTCGATCGTCGGAGTGGCCATGAGACGGAGGCGCCGGATCAGGAAGGGCAGGAGCGAGGCCCGTAGCTCCGTCAGTCGCTCTTCGGTCAGCACGACCTGGGCCTCTAGAACGGCCTCGGCCGGAACGTCTCGCTGCTCGACAGGAGCCGGCCCCGGCAGGATGGCCATTCGATCAGTCAGCGCGTCGATGGCGACCGGGATGTATCGCTTTAGCTCGCCCGTCAGCGGGGTGCGAAAGGAAACCGTGACCACGAGGGCCCAGTTCGGGTAGTAGAGGACGCCCGGCCGGGCCTCCGTTACCTCCAACCCGGACGGCAGATGACGCCGCGGGGGCAGCCCACTGTGTCTTGCCTTCCAGCAGGTGATGTCCAAGACCCGGTCTCCCTTCGCGCCCCGTCGCCGCTCGTTCAGGCGGCCTCCGCTCATTCAGTCGATCGCCGCTCGTTCAGTCGGCGGGCGATAGTTCCGGAAGAACCGCGATCCGCTTGGTCGTGCCCTGGCGGGACAGGATTTCCTCCACGACCTCAACTTCGACCGCCAGGTTGGCCGAGCCGGCCGGAAGCGGACCGTAGGCCGTGCCGATTTCGAAGAGCTTCTCCTGTTGAGGAGTCGGCTTCTTCGAAGCCAGGCTGCCGAGAACGAAGGCCAGTATCCCGACGACGAGGCTGGTGAGGAAGGCGTTGAGACCCAGGAAGCTGACCTTAGCCACCGTCATCCCGACGTAGGTAACCATGGAGAGGACGATGCTGGCCAGGGCCCCCATCTCGGTGCTCCTCTTCCAGAACACGGAGAAGAGGTTAGGGACGCCGAAGGCCAGAGCCATGCCGCCGAAGGCGAAGATCACTATCGTGAACACCAGGGCCGGCGGGTTGAGGGCGATGACGAAGGTCAGGATGGCCACGGCGGCCGCGGTAAGACGGGCGATCATGATCCTCTTCTTCTCCGGGGCCTTGGGCATTAGGAACCGGTAGAGGATGTCATGAGCGATCGTGCTCACCAGCAGCATCAGGAACCCGTCGGCCGTGGACATGATCGAAGCCACGGCGGCCGAGACCATCACTCCGGCCATGGTCGGAGACAAGACCTCAAACCAGAGCCGCACACCCGTGGTCTCGATGTCGGCGATGCCCGGACCCAGGAGAACCAGGGACACGGCGCCGATCATGTAGTACGAGATGGAGAAGGTGGCCACGAAGAGAGCTGTGATGAGCATGGACTTGCGGGCGGTGTCGGGGTTCTTTAAGGAAAGGTGCCTGACGGTCACGTGAGGTAGGCCGAAGGAGCCCAGGATGATGAGGATTATGGGCCCGGCCGCCAGAAGCAACCCCGCGTAGCCTCCGCCCGGCCCGAAAGGCGTCACCAGGTCGGGGCTGATCGCGCCCAGCTTGTCGTTGAAAGCGGCGAACCCGCCCACCTTGGCCAAAGCGGTGAAGAAAAGGAGCTGGGTGGCGAAGTACATGATCAGACCCTGAACGAAGTCGGTGTAGACCACGGCCAAGTAGCCGCCGAGGAGAGTGTAGAGAAGCACCACGGACGCGCCGATGACGGCCCCGACGACGTAGCTGGTGCCGAAGGTGATGCCGAGGAGCTTGCCCGAAGCCTGCCACTGGGCCACTAGATACATGGCGACAAAGACGAAGATGATGATGGATACCAGAAGGCGCAGAGTGGGGCTCTTGAAGCGCTTCTCGTAGTACTCGGGCAGGGTGATGGCCCCGAGCAGTTCGGAGAGCTTACGCAGCCGACGCCCCAGGATGCCGAACGACAGGGCGTTGCCGGGAGCGTCGCCTGTCCCCCACCACATGGCCGACCAGCCGCCCGTGTAGCTTACGCCGGGGGCGGCCGTATAAGTGTAGCCGCTCATGTAGGAGGTGATCAGGGCAAACGAGGACACCCAGGGACCGATCTTCCGGCCGCCGATCATGAAATCGTTGTAGTTCTTGATCCTGCGGGCCATGTAGAGACCGATGCCCAGGACCAGGAGCAGGTAGAGAATGAACGGGAAAAGCACGCCAAAAGACATCATTACACCCCCTCGTTGTCCTCGGCCTAGCCACCCGCTTTCCTGACCGCGTCCGCCTCACGCTTTCCGAGGTAGAAATACAGACCCACCGCCAGCACGATCACGGACGCTTGACCCAGGAGGAACAGCCACGTGCCCGAGGACCAGAACAGCTCCGAACCACTCACCGAGGTCCACCTCCTTTCGTAGCGGAGGTAGCATGTCACCGGAGGAGAAGAAAATGACCAACAGACCGGAACGAGTGTCAGGGGAAACCACGTCTGGAGGACGGGAACTCAGACTGGCCTGGTAAAAGGCCCAGCCTAGTCGGTAGCGGACTGGATCTCTACGCCGGGAGGGCCTCCTCGGCCGGCGACGGCTCGCGACAAGCGGCGGCCCAGCCCCGGGCGCCCACGAATTGTCCCAGGTTCCCGACCAGTTTCTCCAGAGCGTCCACCAGCGGGCCGGCCTCTTTCTCCAGGGCGGCCTCCAGGGTCTGGTAAACTGCCTGGTCCCAGCCCCGCTCGGCGAGATCAACGGCGGCCAGAAGGAAGGTCTCGTTGAGACGGCTGAGCCGCCGACGGCCTTGCTCGTACCCATCCAGAGCCCACTTGGCGTACCCATCGGCACGATGGCTCCGCCCATGGGCCACCCACATGTCCCACTGTTTGAGCACGTAGTCGATCCGGCGCGCCCAGAGCTGGCTCACCAGGGCCCGAAGGTTCTGGGAGAGGTCAAACATGCCCGTCTGGCCAAAACGGTAGGAGTACTTCTGCCGGTAGTCCCAGTCCTTGCGGAGAAGCCCGTCGGCGTGGATGCGGTCCATGATGGCGCTGCCTTCGTAGGCCTCCAGGGTCACGCACAGGCTGGAGAGCAGGTGGGCCTGGTTGATCTCCATGAGAAACCGGACATTCTCGCGCACTTCGGCCGCCGTAACCCAGGGGTGAAACATGATGAACCCGATCTCCAGAGGTAGGGCCATCTTCTCCAAGAAGGCAACCGCTTCGCGGTTTTGCTGACAGGTGGCCCTCTTGCCGTAGAGCTTCAGAGTCTCGGGCGTGCCGGCCTCGATGCCGAGGTAAACCTTGCGCAGGCCGGCCCGGATCAGCCCTTCGATGAGCCGCGGATCACCGGGAGCGAGGTCGTCGGCGCACATGAAGGCGAAGAAAGGCGCCTCCACGTGCCGCTCGACCATGAGTTCGGCCAGCCGGGCGGCCCGCTCCCGCCCAACCCGCCCAGGGTCGAGGAAGTTGCCGTCCGTGAAGAAGTAGCCCCGCACCGAGTACTCGCGCCGCAGGATCTCCAGTTCGTCGACAACGCGTTCCGGGCTGCGGCCACGCCAGATGGGTCCGCCTTGAGCCAAACACAGGCGGGAGATGCAGCAGAAGGTGCAGCGGCCCGTGCAGCCGCGACTGGTCGAGACGTGGGCCTGGGCCTGCCCGCCCGAGGCCGTCAGGCGAGCCCGGAGCATGTCCCGGGCCGGAAAGGGTAGGCTGTCGAGATCGCGCACCAGCCGGCGCCGCGGGTTGACGACGACCCGGGGGCCGTCGCGCCAGGCCAGTCCCGCCACGTCGGAAAAACCCGGTCCGCCGGCCGCGTTGGAGGCGTCCCCGACCGCGGCGGCCAGATCCTCCGCCGTCTTCTCGCCCTCTCCGATACAGACGCTGTCCACGGACGGTTCGACTTCCAGGATGCGCTGGGCGTTGAAGGTGGCCCACACGCCGCCGACCACGACGTGGGTTTGGGGTAGGGTCCGCTTCACTCGCCGAGCCACCTCGAAAGCCTGGTCGGCGCCCCAATCGAACGGGGACAGCCCGAGAACGTCCGGAGCGAACTCCGCGATGGCCTCGTGCTGAGGGGTGTCGGGCGTCGATTCGAAGATGACCACCTCGTGGCCCGCTTCCCGCCAAACCCTGGCGATCGACTCGACACCCAGATGTTCCGCGAACTGAAAGGGGACATAGACCGGAGTCGTCACGAGAGCCAGCTTCACCGCGTCCAACCTCCCACCCATCCGGGGCGCTTACTTCGGGAGCGCTTACTTTGCCAACTCGGCTCGCGGCCCGGTCAGGCTCATTTGCCGGCGATGAACTGCTCCTGGTAGAGACGCCGGTACTGGGAGCAACTCTCCAGGAGGTCACTATGGGGGCCACTGGCGATAATGGCGCCCTCATCGAGGACGTAGATTCTATCGGCTTGATTGACCGTGCTCAGGCGGTGGGCGATGACGATGAGAACGCGCCTGGAGACCAGGGGAATCATGGTCTCGCGGATCGTGGTCTCCGACTCGGAATCCAGAGCCGACGTGGCCTCGTCCAGGATGATCACTTCCGGATCTCTAAGGACCACGCGAGCCAGCGATATCCGTTGGCGCTGGCCGGCGGAAAGGCGCAAGGCCCGCTCCCCCAATACCTCGTCGTAGCCGTGGGGAAGCTCGGCGGCGATCTCGTCCAGGTGAGCCGCGGCACAAGCGCGCCGGACGTCGTCGGGTGAGGCCGTGGGGCGGCCGTAGCGCACGTTTTCGATCAGACTGGCGTCGAAGAGAAAGATGTCCTGGGAAACAACGCCGAGACGGCTCCGCAAAGAAGCCAGCGAGAAGTCCCGCACGTCCACGCCGTCCAGCGTTACCCGGCCCCGCCAGGGGTCGTAGAGCCGGGGCAAGAGACTGATCAGGGTTGTCTTGCCCGACCCACTGGCGCCGACGAGGGCCACCATCTCGCCCTTGCGGGCTCGAAGGGCGCAACCCTTGAGCACCGGTTTGTCCTCCGAGTAGCCGAACCATACGTCTTCAAAGTTCACTTCCGAGACACTGTGGCTGAGCGCCCTGCGCCCGGAGTCGTCCTCCGCCGGCAGGTCCATGACCTCAAAAGCGCGCTGGGCCGCGGCCATAGTGGACTTGATGCTGAGGTTGATCACCGTGAGCTGTTGGGCCGGGCCATAGAGGAAGCCCAGATAGTTGGTGAAGGCGATGATCTGGCCGAGGGTGGCTCGGCCCATAATGGCCTGGTAGCCTCCGTACATGAACACGATAACCTGCCCCATGCCGCAGGCGATCTGGATAATGCCGCCCGAGAGAGCGGTGACCCAAGCCCGCTCCATGGAGGCCTTGAGAAAGAGGGTCATTCTTCTCAGCAGATTCTCCGTCTCCAGCCGCTCGTTACCAAAGGTCTTGATCTCGCGCTGGCCCTGCAAGGCCGATGTGGCGTAGGCGGAAACCAGACCGGTGGTCCGCTGCAGCTTCATTCCGACAACGTAGTACCGGCGCTGAAAGAGGGCGAAGGTCAGCACGACCAGCGGCAAGACCGTCAGGGAAGCGCCCGCGAGCCGCCAGTTCAGGTAAACCATGACCGCGATGCCGCCGATGACCGTCAGGATGTTGGTGGACACGTCGATCAGGGTCTGACCGACGAGCCCGGCCACCATGCTGAGATCGTTGACCAGCCGGGAGACAACGTCGCCGGTCTGTCGCGTCAGGGTCAGAGCGTAGCGGGTGCGCAAGGAGCGGTCGAATAGATCCCGCCGCATGTCGACGAGAACCCGCTGGGTGACCAGGCTGGTCAGGTACTGGGTGACGCCGCGGAAGACCTGGACGATGACGATGGCCACGATCATCCCGCCGGTGGACAAGGCCAGCAGCCTGACGTCGCGGCGCCCGACCACGTTGTCGACGATGTTCATGGTCAGGATGGGCGTCACGTACATGGCCGCCTGAGCGACAAGCATGGCCAGGAAGGCGCCGGCCTCCAGCCACAGATACGGTCTCAGGTAGCCGAGCACTCGCCTGAAGAGGTTCAAGTCCCCGACCTCCCTACCCGAGGGGAAAGGGCCCCTCCCCCTGCCGCCCACGGCGGGTACAGAGGATCCGGAGCGTCCATCAAACCGCTCTCGTGATGGGCGGCCGAGCGGCAGCCGCCGCGGCAAGTCCAGACCAGCTTGCACCGCCGGCAAGGCTTGGGCAAGAACTCGTCCGCCTGCCAGCGTCGGATGAAGTCCGTTCGCCACAGGCCGGCCAGATCGTCGAACCTTCCGTGTTCCTCGAAGGCGGGAGGACAGGTCTTTACCCCGCCCCAGGGAGTGATGTCGACCCAGTAGCGGCCGCAGGTGCAGCCCTTGGCCAGACCGCGGTGCCGCAGGATGAGAGAGCCAAGAGAGCACAGGGGAATGCCGGAGAGAATCCCGGCGAAGGTCACGCCGATGGCCTCGCCGTGGGCCAGGCAGCGGGCAATGATGGCCCGGAAAACCTTAGGCGGCAGGCTAAGCCCGCCCGTGTCGCCTCCGGACGGGACGCAGAACCGCGTCACGGAGAAGGACCGGCCACCCAGAGTCCGGACTAAGTCCATCAAGGCCGGCAGGCTGTCCGCGTTGCGGGTGGTCAGGGTGGCGTTGACGTTGAAGGACGCCCCCTCGGCGACCAGGGCCTCAATGCCCGCGAGGGCCCGCTGGAAGGAGCCCGTGACACCGGTGATGGCGTCGTGGTCCTCGGGCGTGGGTCCCTGCAGCGAGACCTGGATGTCGTTAAACGCCTCCATCAGCCGGGCCGCGCCCACCCGTGGGATCTGGGTGCCGTTGGTGATGAGGGTCGTCCGGACGCGCTCCCGGCGAGCCACAAGAGCCGCGTCGACGACCTCGGGCCGCAGGAGGGGTTCCCCGCCGGAGAACCCGATGTGGAAGAGTCCCTGGTCGATAAGACTCCGCACCACGCTGTGGACGTCCAACTCGCGGGCGACCTCGCTCTGGCTGAGGGGCGCGTAACAGAACTCACACCGGTTGTCGCACCGGTAAGTGACTTCGTAGACACACCCAACCGGGCTCTTGTAGAAACCCTTGCCGGGCATCGGGCCCGGTTCGCTAGCCGCCACGTCAGCCGGCCTCCGCCAAGTGGTTGGTGATGATGGACCGGGCGAAGGTTAGCACGTCTTTCTCGATGAGCTCGGGGGAGGCGCCGGCGTACTTCTCTTGCACGGCCTGGATCATGTCGACGACCTTGCGGCTCCCGTCCACCATCTCCCACACCAACTTGCCCATCTGGTTGAACATGAGGTACTGACCGCGGTGGTTGCAGAGGAGAAGCCCAAAATCCTCATCCCGCCACTTGACGTCAGAGACCTTGCGAAGGACCGTGTCCTTTGTGACCACGAACTCTTGCTCAGGCAAGACATCTCACCTCACTTGACCGGCGCCGTCGCCATGTAGTCCATCGCGTCGGGCTGCGGGGCGCATGCCCGGCAGCCGGCGCCGCACGTTATCTTCAGGGAGCACTCAAGACATTCCTTGGGATAGTAGCCCTTCTCCGCGATGCGGGTCCGAACGGGATCGGTCTTCCAGACCGTGGCGCAGTCGGCCTGGGTGAGATCGCCACAGTTGATGTGCCAGCAGGGGCAAGGTTTGAGGGTTCCGTAGGGCGTGATCGTGCACCAGGAAACCGCCCCATCACAACGGGACATGGCCGTGGAGACCTCGGGAAGCGGGACATCCGGTTCTATGGCGCAAAACGGCACGGGCGTGAGGAAGCGGAAGGGCATGCCAACCTCAGCTCTGGCCTTGAGCAGGTCCCGGATGATGGTGTTGAGCATGGCGGCCGTGGGCGTGATCTCGTCGTTCGGGTTCGTCGGAACGAAGCGAGTTATGGTGAACGACCGTGCGCCGTGGTCCCGCACCTTTCGATAGATGGCGCCGATGTCAGCGAAATTGCGGCTGGTGACCGTGGCGTTGACGTTGATCAGCTTGTTCGGGTAGACCGAGAGAGCCTCGAGCGCGGCCATGGCCTTGTCGAACGCCCCCGGGTGCTGCACCAGGGTCTCATGGAGAAGCGGGCTGGAGCCCAGAACGGATATCTCGAACGAGTCGCAGCCGATGTCGATCAAGGATGGAATGTGAGGTCCGATCGCCACGCCGTTCGAGATAATGGCTGTCTTGAGCCCACTGCCGCGGGCGTACTCCATCAGGGCCAGGCACTGGGGGTGAAGAATGGGTTCGCCTCCAGTGAAGATGCAACTGAAGACCTTGGCCTCGGCCAACCGGTCAATGATCATCTTCCCAAGAGTGAGGGAGATGTCGGACGACTCGGTGCCTCGCGGATTATGACAGAAGACGCACCGGTTGTTGCAGCGGTAGGTGATCTCGAACTGCACCGAGACCGGGGCCCTGAGGTTGGTGAACAGCGGGGGCATGGACCACCTTTCTGTAGCCATAAGTTCACCTCCTTGCGCGTTGGGGCCGAACCTGGCCTCTCGCCTGATATCAGGTGGGGGGTGAGGCCAGCGTTCCGTTCCCCCGGAACTAGACTATCGGTCTAGCGCCAAGGCACCGTCCCAGCCGAACTACTCGGCGATGGCGATGCACAGGCACAAACACAGACACAGACACAAGCAGATGCAGATACAGGGTTCCTGGGCTTCGGCGTACACCATCGGGGTCTCGTACATTGTTCTCGCCTCCTCTCCAGGCCTGGTGGCCTCTTTGGTCCGTCCGGCGGCGAACTTGACTCGCGCCGCCACGAGTCGAACGAGGTCGAACGAGCCTCCCCCCGCAGGTTGCTTTCTGTCGACGGGGCTCGACAGCCTTCGTGCGCATATCCCCGGTTTCGCGTGGAAGACCCTGGTCAGCGGGGACTCCTGTCCCAGAGTCCGCTGCATAGCCCCGGTTTCGGGCGCCCTACTCCGTCAAGGAAGTCCCGCCTTCGACAGCTTCAGGGTCGCCTCGGCCCGGGTGCGGGATTCCGTCTTCTGGTAGATGCTCGAGACATAGTTGCGCACGGCCTTCTCGCTGAGATAGAGCCGGCCGCCGATGTCTCGATTGGACTCGCCCGCGGCTAGAAGTCGGGCGACCTGAAGCTCGCGAGGGGTCAGCGAAGCCAGGGTCACTTTGGAAGCGCCCTCCTGAGCCTGTGTTCCGACGCGGGCGCTGCGTGAGACGACACCGGGCAGGACGGCGGCCGAGCCTCCCGCCGCGACAATTCTGATCACCCCAAGAAGGTCATCGAAGCTGGCGCTCTTCAGGACGTAGCCCGTGGCGCCCTTGCGGAATGCTTCCGCGATGCGGGCCTCGTCGGCGTAGGACGTAAGCATGACGAATGCGCGGACTGTCCCGCGCCGTAGCAGGCCGGACGCGTTGTCCAGACCCTCGGGACCCTCGGCCAGGATATCCCCGACCAGAACGTCAGCGGCACCCTCGAAGCGATCCGTGACGTCACCGAGACTGGAGGCATCCAGGAGCAGATGCGTCTCAACGCTGACCGTGAAGAGCTGTCTCAGACCCTCGCGAAACATTGTGGCTCGGTCGACGAGGATGATCCCTGTGGCATCCATCGGGCCATTCCCTTCCCAGGTGACGACGTCCAGCGTGGTGCCTGCGCTGACAGGGATTGGGCGGCCAGCATGGATTTTCCTGTCGAGAAAGAGAAAGACCGACAGGTTTTCGGCGAAAGATGCCAAGGAAGGGCGTGGGGTCAGACCGTCGACTCGCCGGTGAAGCCGACACTTCGAGAGATGTCCAGGGACAAAAGCCGCACCCTCCGGGCGGCTTCCTCCAGCCGCGGGCCGTTCAGGCGCTGGCTCGGTCCGGTCACGCTCACCGCGGCGACGATCTCCCGACGGTGATCGCGAACGGGCGCTCCCACGCAGCGCACCCCCTCCCCGCCCTCGCCGTCGTCGAGAGTGTAGCCCCGGCGACGGGCGAGGACCAGGTCGCTGTAGAGATCCGTCACGGAGGTGATGGTCTTTGGCGAGACGGCCGGGAGACGGCCATCGCCAAGCAGCCGGCCGAGAGCGGCCTCCTCCATGTCCAGGAGCAAGGCCTTCCCGCAAGCCGAGATGTGCAGGGGTTGCGGCACACCTCGCGGCGTCTCGACCCGGAGTCCGGCGGGGGCGCCCCAGGACTCGATGATGACCATCCTGGCGTCGTAGCGGACAGCGAGGTTCACCGTCTCCCCGAGTTCATCGCCGACTCGCCGCATGAGAGGCTGGGCGACAGTGTGGACGCCCGTGGCGTGCGGGAGGCGATGAGCCACCTGGTAGAGCGCCCAGCCCAGGCGATACTTGCCGGCCTGGTCGGCGCGAGCCACGAAGTTGAACTGGACCAGGGTGGTCACGAGCCGGTGAGCCGTGCTCTTGGAGACTCCGAGATGACCGGCGATCTCGGTGACCCCGAGCGGGCGGAGACCAGGGCTGTCGGCCAGCAATTGGATGATCGTCAGGGCTCGCTCGACGGCCTGGATGGGGTAGCGGGCGCTCTCGACTCCTTCGAGCATGGCCACCGTCTCAGCTCCCCGGATTCAAATCTAGGTGGATGTGGGTCTGGAGTTCTGTCTGGCGGAACGTCGTTCCCACGTTGGCGGGCTATATTCGGGGGGAAGTGACCGCTTTCCTTCCGGTCCGGGAGGGGCGAGGCGGCGGGAGGCGCGGGCGCCCCGGCAAGGCGCGCCGACGGCCGGTTTGGCGCCGGCGGGCCCGGCCGGACCTCTAGTAGCTAAAGAAACCTTTACCTGTCTTCTTCCCCAGGTAGCCGGCCCTGACCATCTTACGCAGGAGCGGACAGGCCCGGTACTTGGAATCCTGAAACTCGCGGTAGAGAACGTCGGCGATGAAGAGGACCGTGTCGAGGCCGATAAGGTCGGCCAGAGCCAGGGGACCCATGGGGTGGTTCAGGCCCAGGCGCATGACGGTGTCGATGTCCGCGGGAGTGGCCAGGCCTTCCTGGAGGCAGTAGACGGCCTCGTTGATCATCGGGATGAGGATGCGGTTACTGACGAACCCGGGCGAGTCGTTGACGGTGACGGGTTCTTTGCCCATGGCCACGGCCAACTCGCCTACGGCCTGGTAGGTCGCCTCGCTCGTGGCCAGGCCCCGGATTATCTCGACCAGCTTCATCAGGGGCACCGGGTTCATGAAGTGCATGCCGATAAACCGGTCCGGGCGGCTGGTGGTCGCGGCCATCTGAGTTATGGGCAGGGAGGATGTGTTGGAGGCGAAGATGGTCGTGGGCGGACAGACCTTGTCGAGCTCACCGAAAACCCTGGCCTTCACGCCGAGGTCTTCGATCACGGCCTCGATGACCAGGTCGCAGTCGGCGGCCGGCTCGGGACCAAGCGTTCCGGTGACGCGACCCAGGACGGCGTCGCGTTCCTCGACGGTGATCTTGCCCTTCTCCACGCCGCGCTCGAGAAACTTGCGGATGCCCCCCAGTCCCTTGTCGACAAGCTCCTGGCTCACGTCGCGGAGCCAGACCCGGCAGCCGGCCTGAGATGCGACCTGGGCGATGCCCGCCCCCATCTGGCCGGCGCCGATAACCATGATCCTGCAAAGGGCCATTGCGATTCCTCCGTTGCCTACGCCTGACCGGCGTGCTCCACCAGACGCAAGAGGAGTTCGTCCAGGTCGGGGAGGCGGGTCTTGAGAATTCCCCACAATTCGTCTTCCGTGACGATGGCATACTCGTGCACGAGGCGATTCCGATAGCCGGCCAGGCCTCGTCCTTTCTCGGCCAGTTCGGTGGGCATGACCCCATTCCGCTCCAGAAGATCGAAAATCTCGCGGTAGTTTGACGGGTTGCCCCAGCCGGACTTTACCGCCATGTGGCGGCCGAGATCCAGGAGGCCCTGAAGAGCGCGGCGAAGGTGGTGCTCGGCGACGGCGTAGCCGTCGGGAAGGGCGCGAAACTTGGCCAGACTCAGAGCGCCAAGCTGACGCAGGCGAGCCAGGGAGCTTCTGGCGGTCTGCGCGCGGTCTGTCACCAGCGAGAGATTGAACACAGGGCCCGCCTCCAAGCTAGCGATGCGTGTTTCCTCGGGTCGTGCGGCCGCTCCCCTCCCGCGCTCCATCCAGCATGTCGCGGAACGAGCGTTGCAGAAAGGGACGGAAATCGAGGTAGTCCCTGACGATGATCTCCTCGGCGTCGGTTCGCTCACCCTGGCTCGCCTCCCAGAGCACGCGACCGTGGCGGATGATCTCGAACCGCACCGGCAGCCGGGCGTCGTTGAGGACCACCAGATCGACGTCGCAGCCGGCGACTTCCTCGAGCTTGTGCGCGATCCCCAGTTTCTCGTCTACCGGCAGGTGACTCCCGGCCAGCAGAAGCACCGCCAGATCCAGATCGCTGTCGGCGCGTTCCTCGCCGGCGACGCGAGACCCGAAAGCATAGACGGCAACGGGATGGTAGCGCCCGAGCAGAGCCACGATGGTCTCCATCTTATCCTGGGGCAGGAGCCTGGGTTTCTCTTCCGACGGTGGCGCCAGGCGCCACACCCCCAACCGCAAAGTCTATCCTGATGCTACCAGATGAGTTCGGGTCGCGCAAACCATGGGAGCTGCCGCGTGTCCATCAAACCATCGTCTGACTCCGATCCTAGCCGTCAACTCTCACTATCGTCGCCTCGCCCTGCCCACCACCCGAGCAGATGCCGCACGCTCCGTACCTGGCGCCCCGCCGCCGCATCTCGTAGACCAGGGTCATCAGGACGCGTGCCCCGCTGGCCCCGATGGGGTGGCCGATGGCCACCGCGCCACCGTTGACGTTGACAATGTCCTCGGGCCAGCCGCCCAACCGCAGGGAGACAAGAGCCACGACGGCGAATGCCTCGTTGAGTTCAATGAGTTCCAGGTCTTTGAGAGCCAGACCCAGGCGCTCGGCGGCCATCTTGATGGAGAGGTAGGGAACCGTGCCGAGGTAAGGGGCCTCCCGCGAGACCCAGCCCTGGGAGATGATCGTGGCCAGGGGCGCAAGCCCGAGCTTGTCGGCCTTCTCGCGGGACATGATCACCAGGGCCGAGCCCCCGTCGTTGAGGGCCGGAGCGTTACCGGCCGTCACCGTGCCGTCGGCGGCGAAGACGGGCTTGAGGGTCGCCAGCTTCTCCAGCGACGTGTCGATCCGGGGCGACTCGTCCTTGTCGAAGACCACGGCCGGACCTTTCTTCTGGGGGATTTCAACCGGGAAGATCTGGTCGGCCAGGCGCCCGGCGCTCTGGGCCTCCAGGGTCCGCGCGTGGCTCCGGTAGGCCCACTTGTCCTGATCCTCGCGCGAAACGTTGAACTCTTTGGCCATCTGGTCGCCGTAGGCGCCCATGTGGACGTTGTTGATCGGACACCAGAGACCGTCGTTCACCGTGCCGTCAACGAACTTGGTGTTGTTCATCCGCAGACCCCAGCGGGCTCCATGGACCAGATAGGGGCCCTGGCTCATGCTCTCCATGCCGGCCGCGACGACAACGTCGGCCTCCCCCAGGCGAATGAGGTTATCGGCCAGATTGGCCGCCCGCAGGCTGGAGGCGCAGACCTTGTTGATCGTGTCGCTGGGAACTTCCACCGGAAGACCGGCCCGAAGGCAGGCCTGCCGGCCCGGAACCTGGCCGCACCCGGCCTGGACAACCTGACCGACAAAGACGTAGTCGACCTCGGGTCCCTGGAGGCCGGCGGCATCGACCGCCGCCCGGATGGCTTTGGCCCCCAAGTCGACGGCGGGGATGTCCTTTAACGCGCCGCCGAAGGCCCCGAAGGCTGTTCGCTTGCCGCTAACGATAACCGTGTCCCGGCCACTCTTGGAGGCCGGATCTCTCCTGCTGGCCAATTCTCTTCCCTCCCGAGATAGTTGCTTGTAGTCCTGGCGGATCGGCCGGGCGGGTTTCCCCGCTACCGCACGCTCTAGGCGCCCCACCGCACCCGCTCGGCGTGGCTGTAGAGGTTGAGCCGCCGGCCGCGGGCGAACCCGATCAGAGTCAGGCCCAGTTCCGTGGCCAAGCCGACGGCCATGACCGTTGGCGCGCCGTGGGAAACCACGACCGGCAGCCGGGCCCGAGCCGCCTTGATAACGATGTCCGAGGACAGCCGGCCACTGGTGGCCAAGACAAGGGGGTGGCCTGTCCGTCCCGCCAGACGTCCCCCTAGCCAAAGATGGCCGATGACCTTGTCGACCGCGTTGTGGCGGCCGATGTCCTCGCGCCTGACGACTATGCCGCCACTCGCCGCGGGCCTGTCGTCGCCGCCCCGTGGGTCCGGGCCGGCCGGGGCGTCTGGGTCCGGGTCGACCTCCGCCGCCAGGGCCGAGTGGGTGCCGCCCGTCAACCGGAAAAGGGGCGCGTCTTGCAAAGCCTCGGCCACCTCAACCAAGCGGGCCAGGCCGATCCTCCCGTCCCAGTAAACGCGAGGCGTCTCCAGGGCCACCCGAGCCTGGTCCCAAGCCAGACCCGCCCCACATCCGGACGAGACAAATCCGCGGGGGGTTGCTCGCGTTGTCGCGGCCACGGCGGCGCCTTCCCCGCCGTGGGTCTCAATCCTGACGTGGGCCACGCGCCGGTCCGGGCTCAGGTCGACCCCGAAGCCCACCACCTCCGGACCGCCGGGCACGACCACCTCCGGACCGCCCGGCACGGGTAGTAGTCCCTGACCCACCAGGAGCCCGGCAGCCAGTTCCTCAAGATATCCGGGGGTGCAGGCCACCGTGGCCACGGGTTGGCCGCCAAGCTCTACGGTAAGGTAGTGCTCGACAGCCACGGCGTCGGCCACGTCTTCCCCCCGTTTGCCGGTGACCCGTCTGATCTTCAGTTCAACGTGACCGGGCAAATCGGTCAGAGCCTGGTCCCCCATCTCGCCCGCCGCGGATTGCGATCGATGAGGCCGCACCCGTCGTGCCGCTGGCGTTATGTTAACTGCTAAGGATCGGGCGTTATGGATCGCTCAACCATCTTAGGTTTCCCGTCAGGGGCTTTGAACACCTGCGGACGAAAGGCCAATTTGCGGGCCGGGGGCGCGGGCGCTCAGGCGGGCCACGAATCCCAGGCGGGCGCGATTCCGGGGCGGAGGAATGGCCGATCCCTCGCGGAATTACAAGATGTTTTGACCCTGTCCGACTCGCCCGACCGACTCAACCGCACAGGAGGGAATGCCTTGACAGGAACTGTACAGGCCTACCTTGATGGCAAGGAGGTCCGTGTCCTTTCGGGCCGGACTATCCTGGAGACCTCACGCGAGCACGGCATCTCAATCCCCACTCTCTGTCACGACGACCAACTCAAACCCATCGGCGCCTGCGGCCTGTGCGTCGTCGAGGTGGAAGGATACGGGCTCGTCCGCTCCTGCTCCACCCTCATGGCCGACGGGATGGTCATCCGCACCCTCGGGGAGAAGGTTGTCCTGGCCCGCAAGAGCTGTCTTGAGACCCTCCTCCGCGAGCACTACGGAGACTGCCTGGCGCCGTGCAGCCTGGCCTGCCCCGCCGACATCGACATCCAGGGCTACCTCGCCCTCATCGCCAGAGGGGCCTACGCCGAAGCGGTCGAGCTGATCAAGGAGTCTTTGCCCATGCCGGCCACCATCGGCCGGGTCTGCCCGCACCCGTGCGAGCAGGCCTGCCGCCGCAGCCTGGTCGATAAGCCCGTGTCCATCTGCAGTCTAAAGCGCTTCGCCGCCGACGCGGAGTTCGCCGCCACCGGGGCCAGGCTTCCGGAGGTCGGACCGTCCAACGGCAAGAGGGTCGCCATCGTCGGCGCCGGTCCGGCCGGGCTGTCGGCGGCCTACTACCTCCGCCGGCAGGGTCACGCGGCAACAGTTTTCGAGGCTCTTCCCGAACCGGGGGGCATGTTGCGCTACGGCATACCGGCCTATCGCCTGCCTCGGGATCTCCTTGACCGCGAAATCAAGACCATCACCGACCTCGGCCTGTCCATAAAGACCAATCAGCGCCTCGGCCGCGACTTCACCGTTCCCGGTCTCCTCGGCGACGGGTACGACGCCGTCTTCCTCGCCCTCGGCGCGCACAAGAGCGTCGAGATGGGGGTCGAGGGCGAGGACCTGGCCGGAGTCTTGCCCGGCATCGGCTTTCTGCGGGCCGTGGCCTCCGGCGAGAAAGTCGCCCTTGGGCCGCGCGTGGCCGTCATCGGCGGAGGCAACACGGCCATTGACGCCGCTCGGACCGCCCGGCGCCTCGGGGCCAAGGACGTGAGCATTGTCTACCGGCGTTCGCGGACGGAGATGCCCGCCTCAGCCTGGGAGGTTGAAGAGGCCGAGGAAGAGGGCGTTCACCTCCGACTCCTGGCCGCGCCGGTGCGGGTCATCGGTGACGGCGGCCGGGCGACGGCCCTGGAACTTATCAAGATGCGCCTGGGCGAACCCGATGCCAGCGGCCGGCGGCGGCCCGAGCCTATTCCCGGCTCGGAGGAGACCATGCCCGTCGACACGATCATCGCCGCCATCGGGCAGAGCCCGGACGTTTCAACCTTGAAAGGCCTCCCGGGACTCGAGATTTCCCGAGGCAGGATCGTGGCCGACCCGGCCAGCCTGGCTACCGGGATGAAGGGTGTCTTCACCGGAGGCGACTTCTTCACCGGGGCGGCCACGGCCGTGGAGGCCATCGCGGCCGGAAGGCGCGCGGCCCGGTCCATCGACGCTTTCCTCGGGGGACGGGAGCTTCCCGCCACCGGCCAGCCCTTCAATGTGAGCCGCGGTGAACTCGGTGACATGGGTGGGCGTGAGGAGTTCGCCGAAGTCGAACGGAAGCCGCGGCGGGCCATGCCCAAGATCAAGCTCGACAAGCGGCTCGGCGGTTTTGAGGAGATAGAACTGGGCTTCTCCGAGCAAGCGGCGCGGGAGGAGGCCTCTCGCTGTCTGGAGTGCGGCTGCAAGGCCGCCGAAACCTGCCTTCTCCGGGAGCACGCGGCGGCCTACGACGTTCCACCCGCCCCGGCCCTGGCCGGCCGCGGCTACGCCATCGACCGTTCCCACCCCAACATCGAGCGCGACCCCAACAAGTGCATCGCCTGCGACCGGTGCGCCCGCGTCTGCGGCGAGATCCAGGGTGTCGGGGCCCTGTCCGTGCTCTACCGCGTCGGCACGAGCGCGGGCCACGGAGGCTCGCTTTTGGACACGAACTGCGAGTCCTGCGGCCAGTGCGTCACCGCCTGCCCCGTCGGGGCCCTGGTGGCCGCCAAGGACCTCCGGCCGGCGAAATGGGTTAAGACCATCTGCCCCTACTGCGGAGTCGGGTGCGGCATCGAACTCGGGGTCCGCGGCGGAACCATCGTCAGCGTGGCCGGCGACCAGGCCAGCCCCGTCAACCACGGCAATCTCTGCGTGAAAGGCCGCTTCGGCCACGCTTTTGTCAACGATAGCCGGCGTCTGACTACACCGCTGGTGAAGCGCAACGGCAAGTTCGAACCCGTCACCTGGGAGGCGGCTCTGGATCTCGTCGCCGGCCGCCTGGCCCCCTATAGGGGCGACCAGTTCGCCCAGATCGCCTCGGCCAGATGTACCAACGAGGAGAACTACGTCATCCAGAAGTTCGCCCGAAGCGTCATGGGCACCAACAACATTGACCACTGCGCTCGTCTCTGTCACGCGCCTTCCGTGGCCGGCCTGGCCGGAACTTTCGGCAGCGGGGCCATGACCAACTCCATCGGGGAGATCGAGGGGGCCGCCTGCATCCTGGCCATCGGCACCAACACCACGGCCGCCCACCCGGTGATCGGCCTGGCCGTGAAGAAGGCGGTCAGACGCGGTGGGAAGCTCATCGTGGCCAACCCGAGGAAGGTCGATCTCTGCCGCTACGCGGACATCTGGCTCCGTCACCGCCCCGGCACCGACGTTGCCCTGCTCATGGGGATGATGCGGGTCATCGTCGACGAGGGTCTCCTGGACTCCTCCTTCCTCGAGGCCCGCTGCGAGGGGTTCGAGGCCTTCCGGGAATCCCTGACAGCCTTCGACCTGGCCTCCGCCCAGAAGATCACCGGCGTCCCGGCGGAGAAGATCGTCGAGGCCGCTCGGCTCTACGCCCTCTCCCGGCCCGCCTCGATCCTCTACGCCATGGGCATCACTCAGCACTCCCACGGCACGGATAACGTCATCGCCACCAGCAATCTCGCTCTTCTCACCGGCAACGTTGGCCGGCCATCCTCGGGGGTCAACCCTCTCCGAGGCCAGAACAATGTCCAGGGAGCCTGCGACATGGGCGCCCTGCCGAACGTCCTCCCGGGCTACCAAAAGGTCGACGCCCCGGAGACCCGCCAGAAGTTCGAGAAGGCCTGGGGGTGCCCCCTCAGCGGCTCGCCGGGTCTCACGCTCACCGAGATGTTCGACGCCGTCCACGAAGGACGGGTCAAGGCCCTCTACATCGTCGGGGAGAACCCCCTTCTCAGCGACGCCGACGCTTCTCAGGCCAAGAAAGCTCTCGAGGCTCTAGACTTCCTCGTCGTGCAGGACATCTTCCTGACGGAGACGGCCGAGTTGGCCGACGTCGTCCTCCCCGCGGCCAGTTACGCCGAGAAGGACGGAACCTTCACCAGCACCGAACGGCGCGTCCAGCGCGTCCGAAAGGCCGTGCCTCCGATCGGCTCTTCGCGTCCGGACTGGTGGATCGTCTCCGAGGTGGCCCGGCGCATGGGTGGAAAGGGTTTCGACTACCCGGACGCGCGGGCCATCCTGGCCGAGATCACCTCCCTGACCCCAAGCTACGGCGGGATCACCTACGAACGCCTGGACGCCGGGGGCCTGCAGTGGCCCTGCCCGACCCCGGACCACCCCGGAACCCCGATCCTCCACACCGAGAGGTTCCCGACTCCGACCGGCAAGGGGCGGCTTCTTCCCCTGGCCTTCCGTCCACCCGTGGAACTGCCCGACGACAACTACCCGATCGTCCTGACCACGGAGCGCAGTCTCTACCACTATCACACGGGCACAATGACTCGGAAAGCGGCCGGCCTCAACGCCCTGCACCCGGAGGAGCGGGTGGAGATTAACCCGGCCGACGCCGCGGGGTTGGGTATCGCCGACGGCCAGTGGGTGAGGGTCGTATCCCGCCGCGGAGCGGTCACGAGCCGGGCCCGGGTCACGGAGCGGTCGCCGCGCGGGGTGATTTCCATGACCTTTCATTTCGCCGAAAGCCCGACGAACCAGCTCACCAGCCCGGCCCTGGACCCGGTGGCCAAGATTCCGGAGTTCAAGGTCTGCGCCGTTCGGGTTGAACCCCTCGGGAAGTAGGCCTGGCCTGGGGATTGACGGCGCGGGTGGCACGGGAAGCGGGCGCGGTGGGAGTGCGCGCGATGCAAGCGCGGGTCTGGTCTTCGGGCCGGGCCCGCGCTTTCTATTGAGGCAGAAGCCGGCCGGTCACGGGTCGGGCAGGAGCGACACCATTCGACCTAGAAGAACATGGCAGGCGTGGGAGCGGGCGGAGAGTAAGGCGCATCTTTCCACCCAAGACAACACGGCTCCAGAGCAGGAACTCCCACCTGGTCGGGGGGACGCGAGACATGAAGGATCCGCTAGATATCGTGACCGCCCTCACCCGTCGAGAACTGGAGGTTCTGGCCCACCTGTGGCTCAACCGGGCGCTCAGCGCTCGGGAACTCGCCGGCATCCTCTGTTTGAGCGAAGCCGGGGTTCGGTTTCATCTGCGAAACATCTACCGTAAGCTCGATGTCCGCGGCAAAATCGACCTGCTCTTCTTGTGCCACGACAGCGATTTCGCCCGCGTGGCCGATCGTTTCCGCATCCGGGCCTAGGGCCCCGGCTGGAGCTGGGACCGGCCGTCCTCCGGACCCCAGGTTCCGGTCACGGGGTCGTAGTCGCAGTGGTTCACCTCAGTCAGGGATTCTCCGTCTCCCTGAATGACGCGGCAATCGAAGCACCCCAGGCGGAACTCGCACCGCGAGCATTTCCCGAGGCGGGCCTTGGTCAGTTCCCAGTAGGGTTTGTGGCGGCCCGAGGAGAGGATGTTCCAGAGATCCTCAGTGTGGGCGTCGCCCATGGTCCACGAGCGTCCGGCGAGGCACGGGAGAACACGGCCGTCAACGGTAACGGCCATTTTGCCGCTCAGACAGGGGTGGAAACCCTCGAACACGCTCAGGTACCTGAGGTCAGCCCGCATGAACCAATGCCTAACGCTGAGGAACTTGGCCCCCGGTCCGACCGGAGCGAGCCCGTTCTCCCCCGTCGGGTAGAGGGGGGCCACCCGTAGCGGCAGCTTGGTGAAGGATTGAAAGAAGCTCTGGGCCCGCTCGCAGTCTTCCTCGTTGCGCCTGGTCACGACCAGGGTGAGAAGGGGGTTGCCGTCTCGCTCCCGCATCCGTTCGAGGTTTCCCACCAGAGCGGTGAAAGCCCCCCGCCGACCGGCCACCTCGTCGTGGACCTTCTCCACGGACGAGAAAACCTGCAGGGCAAACTTCACCCTGGGGTTTCGGAGCCAGCGATCGTCAATGGGTCGAAGACCGGTCGTCCAAATGGTCACCTGGAGGAAGCCCCGCGCCAGAGCGGTCGTGGCCAGGTCTTCCCAGCCGGGCGCGGCCAGAGCGTCGCCCCCGCATAGCTGCAGTTCCATGGCCCCGAGATCGGCGGCCTGGGAGATGAGTTCCTGCCTGCGCTCGGAAGTGAGAGGAGTCCCTTTCGCGTCCCCGTGACGGCCGCATCCGGTTCCGCGCCCGGCGATGTCGCGGGGGCGGCAGAAGAGGCAGTCGAGGCCGCAATCCTGGTTGACCTCGAGAAATAGCACCTGGAGCCTTGTCGGCTGGAAGAAGGTGATGAAACCGCCACCCAGACCCCGCTCCAGCGGCTTGACGTGGTAGGGCTCATCGTACTGCCTGGCGAGGTTCCTTTCACCCAGTTGGGCCAAGAAAGCCAGGAGCCGTTGCCTCTCGTCGTCCGGCCGCTGAGCCAGAAGATCCTCGACCGAAATGGGGCCCTGGGCCTGGGCAAGGAAATCCGACTCAAGCTTGTAGAGGGACTGCATGTCGCCACCCAGGGTGTCGTAGAGGCAGGCGTTTTGAGCGCCCCTGACCATTCGGCACTCCGGGTTCAACCGAAGGAAGCCCACGAGATCACCCGCCCGTTCCTCGTCTTGTTTGTTGGCGCCGCGGTCGCCCGGTCTAGCCGTTGAAAATGCGGTCCCGCTCGAGCTCCGAGTAGGTCGGCATCAGAAGCGACGCGCAACCCGGGTTCTTCTCCAGGATGCTGAAAAGGGTCGAAAGGTTCCGCCGGAGGCCGACCGGGGTCTCGCTGCAGTACTGGTCCGGAATCTCCAGCCGCGTTCCGCCGTCGACCAGGAGGTGCGAGAAACACGCGCCGCAGAGGCGCCGCACGGCGCACAGCCGGCAGCGCTCTCCAAAGTAGTTCTGGGCCGTGTTTAGGAGGTCGCTGATCAGGACAGAGTCAAGGCCGGTCTCCAGGTTGCCGATGGGGTAGTTGTTGTTGACCCGCTCGCAGATGTGTAGCTGCCCGCTCGGGTCGACCGCCGTCCGGCTGCCGGGCACGCAGGTTCCCCGGAGGGGGTTGCCCTCCATGGCCAGACCGTAGAGAAGGTTGCGCAGGTTCATCCCGAACATCCAGTCCCTGAACCCGAGGTCCCTCGGCAAGGCGCCCGCTCCCAGCCTGGCCGAGTAGAGGGGCCACAGTTGCCCGCCGGTTCTCTCGGCGCGCCTCAGGTCCTCTTCGGTCCACCCGTCATAGTAGGAGGTTCGGAAGGGGTAGATCATCGAGACCCGGGCGCTGACATCCGCGAACAGAGCGGGGTCGGAGTCGAAGAACCCGCAGACGTTCTGGAAGTCGGTGGCCCGGTCGGTGCAGCATAGGATCACGAAAGGCGGCTGGCCGTCGCCCTGGCGGCCGAGGCGTTGGCGCGCGGCTCTCAGCTTCCGCAGAAAGCCGTAGACCCTCTCGGCACTGCCCCGCCCGTCGGGGAAAACCCGGTTCCGATCATGTTCGCTGGGCGGTCCGTCCAGGCTCACGGCCACGTTGAAGCCCTTGTCCACGAGGTAGGTGACCACGTCGTCGTCGTTGATGGTGCCGTTGGTGGTCACGCTGTAGGAGAAGGTTAGCCCGGAACGCTCGGCGTACTCGATCACCCGGCGGATGAGATCGAAGCGGAGGAGCGGCTCGCCACCATAGAACCCCAGGGCCGGGGTGCGCCCGGGGTTGTGCTTCTCCTTCTCGCGGTGGGCCGCGACCAGGAAGTCGACGGCCTTCAGGGCCACCTCAACCGGCATGTCCGCGCTGGAGTGGGTCCGCGAGTGCTCGTAGGTTCCGGTATAGACGCAGTAGCGGCAGCGGAGAGTGCACCTCTCGGTGACGATCAGCGTGGTCTGAAGCGAAGGCGAGGTGAGCGTCTCGGCCCTGACCCTCTCCGGGGTCCAGGGACGCGGGGACCCCACGCGGGACTCGACCGCCTGCCGGCGCCTGGCCAGCCGGGCCTCCAGACTGCCATCCTCGGGCCCGAGGGGACCCGGTCCGAGGGGATGGCCGGCATTGGCGGGCAAAATGACCCCTGAGACGTCATCGTAGACGTAGCGGAGACCACTCTCCGTCCGGAAGGAAAGGGTGCGCTCGGGAAGCGGCTCGAGGTGATCGTCGAGTGCCTGTGCGTCCAAGCGGCTCACTCCTCGCAGTGGAGTAGGCGCATGCGCGCCGGTCAAGGGCCGGCCGAGAGGGCTAGTAACGGTCCGCCCCTGCCCAGGTCCCGGGTAGGAGCGGACCGCGGCTCTCTAGATCGCCTGATCGCTCAAGATGCCTTGATTGAAGCTGTAGCTGATGTAGGAGCCGATTAGAAACGTGATGATGCACAGGGGCGCGCAAGCCACAAGACAGGTGTTAGAGCACCCGGCTTCCGACATCGCCAACCCGTCGTTAATGGTTCTCACGTAATCACCTGTTTGTCCTCAGAGTGATGAATCCCGCCTCTTAGGGCTTGACCAAGCCTGAGCTTAGGCCGCCTCGGCCTGGTAGGAGAAGTTAGCCCCGATAACCATGGAGGCCATCATGGGTCCTCCGCTCACGATGCACCAGGCCCCGCAAAACAAGAGACAGCCCAGATCGCACCAGATGTCACCGGCCGCTTCAGAGTTAACCTGCTTCATCACCAGCACCTCCTTTCGACCCTAACGTCTCGTCCGCGCCGGGTAGGCCCGGCAAAGCCGAGCACCGCGTTGACGACGGAGTGACCGGGCCCGAGGAGCGCGCCCATGTCCGGGGCGCGGTACCCTAGACCGATTCGCTTTGGCAGATGCCGGCGCCCACCGCCACGTTGGCGAAGACCATGATCGCCGCTCCGATACCACCGGTTCCGATACACAAGATGGCGCAACCAAGACCGCAGACCGGGCCGCACAGATACTCTGGGCACCCGGCTTCGACGTTGATCGTGTTCACCCTATCGTCCCTCCCTTCCAGCCGGGCACGGAACCGGATCGCTTTCCGGTCCGGTCCCCCGGCGTAGTCAATGTCGTCATGAGGTTAGGCCTGTCGATTCTTGTTGTGGTGGACGAACCTTCCTCCTAACCGATAGGCTGGAGATTGCTAGCCTTCCGGAGAGGTCGGATGGGGACCGGCCGGAGGCGGACGGGCCGGATGGGGACGGGCCGGATGCGGACAGGCTGGATGGGGTCGCGGAGGTGGGCAACAGGCGTGGGGTGCGGGTGGACCTGGGTGAGGGTCCGGCCAAGGAGACCCCCACCCAAGATCCATCATCTTCCGCTAGGCCTCGTAGTCATTGGAGGCGACGTCGTAGGCCACCGCCGCGTCTGGCACGAACAGAAGGATGGGGAGAAACGCGCAATAGCCTGAGCAGGCCAGCACACACCTCGTCAGGCAACCTTCCTCACTCTGGATTCCCCCGTTGACCGGAACCATGAAGCAACACCTCCCCCCCGGGCAGCGCGCGTTCGCCAGGCCGCTTCCAGCAACTCAACGACCTGCCTACCACGAGCCGTTTGACCCCGTCGGAACCGCCCATCCGACCGGGTAAGTCACGTAGACGACTCCCGCCGCGGTCAGCCAACAATGCGAGAGTTCAGTACGATTGTAGACGATGCGCACGATTTCCCCTTGGGTTCGATCGGCCGCCGGGTCGTTACAGATGACGTTGCCGGAAGCGTCGAACCCGCGAACCAGAATGAGATGGCCCGAGGTGGAACTGATCGGGGCGCCCGTAAGCTCGCCGGAGTTAAAAGCGATGCCGATGACGATCGGGACACCGACCCCGACCCACTGCTCGATCTGGCTCATGGACTGGAAGCGCGAGACAAACGACTCCAATCCAAACCCGGCCGCGTAAGCGGTGTTGAACGGCCAATTGCCGGTGCCCGCGTAGACGTAGTCGTAGCAGCCGGCGGCGACGGTGGGCACGGTCTGGTTGAGGTTCGGGCTACCGGTAACGTTGGCCCAGTACTCCATGGCCATTGAGGTTGAGGTGGGGCTACACCACCCGGCGCCGTCCGGCAAGTAGTCCATCTGGGAACGCTCAGGCACGGCCAGATCGGTGCCCCAGACGCCCGTATTGGGCGCGATGGTCGCGTCGGCCACGGCGGTATTGACCAGAACGGCGGCCACCTGCCGGACGGTCGGAGTGATGGTGGAACTGACCGTGAAGAGAGTGGCTCTAAACTGCACGGCCGTGGCGACGCGCTTGAGGATCAAGGTGTCGGTCGACACCGAGCCGTTCTTGTCGCCCTGGTTTGCCACGCTGTGGCGCTGGACCGTGCCCGTGTCGAAGGCCCAGATACCCATGTTGTAGTACTTCGTCCAGACCCCGCTTTGCAGGGCCCTCATCTCAACCTGGATCCACGTCCCGGCCGGAGTGTCCGCCTCCCAAGAAGGCACGGCCCAGTTCCAGGTTGTCTTGGCTGTGTAGGCGGGAGAGACGTAGACACCGTAGAAATAGGCGCCCCCATTGTACAGACCACTGGTGTCCGTGCCCTGCGGCAACCCACCTGTCGGGTCCAGGACCAGGGCCCCGTCACCGACGGCTACCACCTTGGTGTGGTCGAAGGCGCCGCTTTGGAGCTCCGTGCTCGTGCTGTACCTGGCAAAGTCCATCTTTGTGGTCGTCGGCGGAGGCTTAGTGGCCGAGAGACCGACCGGCGAAAGGACAACGACAACCGCTAGAGCGATGAGAAGGGGGGCAATTAGGGAACGCCGGCAAGGCAGCGACCTTCTGAGTTCTGACATTTTACCCAACCTCCCTGGGAAATCGACACCCACCACCTTACCCCCGATGGGGGGGCAACGCCTGGCCTGTTGTGACAAGACGCCTGGCCCGTGGTGACAGGGATGGTATTGGGCGGATGAGGTGGATTCTCCTGGTGGGCGATGACAATACCGCGGCGCCGCCCGGGACCGGGCGGCGCCGCGGCCGCATTCGCTAATTGCCGCTGGAGATCAGGTCTTCGTTTCGCTCGATCGGCACGGTGGTGTCGGCGTGTCCGACCAACGATTCGACGCGCTTGCCCTCGATGAGGAACTGGACGGACTTGATGTCCGGGCCTTCGGTGAGGCTGTTGACGATGGACATTATCGTAAACATCTCTCCGGTCGAGCCGCCCGAGTGATTGGTCTGGATCTCCTTGGAGAAGTTGACGTAAGCCACTTCCTCACGTATCTCCAGGGACAGAAGCTTGGTTCCGTCGGGGATGGTCCGGAAATGACCCTCGCTTTGCGGACCGGCGATGAGCTCCTCCACCACCAGCGTCGCGTAGGTGTCGGCCTGGGACGCCGTAACGACTCGGTCCTCGGGAACGAGCCACATGGCCTGACTGTCGGCAAAGTAGAGCCGGAGCGTGACCTGACCCTGTCCCGGGTCGGGGGTCACGGGATCCTCTCCGGCCTGGCCCGACGGTCGCCCGAACGGGAGAAGAGAGCATCCCCCGGCGACGGCGGCCACCACCAGGACGGCGAGGGCCAGCCCGGCGATCAGGCGGCGCCTTGGCTTGAGAGTCTCGGGTTTCGACATGTCTGTCCCGCCTCCTCGATTTGCGGCGCGGGTTTGCGCCGATTGCGGCGCGGGTTTGCATCGATGCGCGAAGTTCGCGTTCGCGCGCCACGAGGTCAGTCTACCCGGCGGGTGTTACGAGCCAATGACGGGGCCTTTACCTTACGATTACGCCCCGATCGCCGGCGATTACGCCCTGACCGCCGGCCGTCTACTCGGCCTTCAGCCGGAAAGCGACCGGGTTCGCCCCGTCGGGGCAGGCCAGGTCGAGGCTCCCATCGGGAGCGGCCCAGTCGAAGTGGCCCCCGGCGGCCAGAGCCCTGATGGTGGGGTAGATGGCGACGTAGGCGGCGGCGCACATCCCGGCCGGCGTCTTGCCCCCGCACCGGAAGACCTGACCTAGGGCGTGGCCGTGTCCGCACGAGCCTTTCTGCGATACGACACTCACCAGCACGTCTTTCATTCCGACACTCCCCTTTCCCCCGCGGCGCGAGGCCGCCGGTCCGCGGCCGGCAGCCTGACCTCGAAGACCGTCCCACCGCCGTCGCGGGCGCGAGCGGAAACGCTCCCGCCGTGAAGATCGGCTATTCTTTTCACTATGGCCAGGCCCAGACCTGTTCCCCCCGCCTGGCGGCTACGCGATCGCTCGACCCGGTAGAACCGCTCAAAGACGTGGGGCAGGTGCTCTGCGGGAATGCCCGGGCCGTCGTCGCTCACCCTGGCCACGACCTCCGGGCCGCTGACTTCGAGGTCGACGCGGACCGCTCGCCCCGGACCGGCGTACTTGATCCCGTTGCCAACCAGATTGAGAAAGACCTCCTCCAGCCGCACGCCGTCGCCGGTTACTCGCGCTGAGGGCAGGTTTCCGGTTTCGAGCCGCACGCCGGCCGCCTCGGCCTGGCGGCCCAAAGATCGAGTAACCCCGGCCAGAAGTCCACCCAAATCGACGTCCTCCATGATCAGGGAGACCTTCAGCGACTCCAGGCGGGCCAGCTCCAGAAGATCCCCCACCAGCCGTCCGAGCCGCTCAGCTTGTCTTTCCATCTCGCGGGCCAGTTCCTTATGGGTGGCCAGATCGTAGTCCCCGCTCGGCGCCGCCAGAGGTTCGGCCATGGCCCGGATGGCGCTCACCGGAGTCTGGAGTTCGTGGGCCACGTCGGCGAGAAACTCGCGGCGACGCTCGTCCTCGTCGTCAAGGGCCTCGGCCATCTGGTTGAAGGTCCGGGTGAGGGTGGCCACCTCGTCCCGGCCGCGCACGGCTACCCTCTGTCCCAGGTCACCGCGGCCCATTCTCCCGACGGCCTGGGTGAGCCGGGCAATCGGCCTGGTGATGGTCCGCGCCACGGCCAGCCCTGCCGCCGTCGCCACGAGCAGGGCAATCCCGCTCATGACCAGCATGGTCCGAGCCACACTCCCGAGACCGGCGTACATGTCGTCTAAGGAAGTCGAAAGAAAGATCGCCCCGACGGGTTGCTTGCTCTCCAGAACGGGGGCCACCGTATAGAGAACCCAGCCGGAGTCCTGAAGGTAGCGACGACCGCTGGCGGCCCGCCCGGCCAGAGCTTCGGCGACCTCAGGGTGGGTCAGAGAGCGTCCGGCCAGACCGCCCAGGACCACCGAGTCGGCGACCACGCGCCCGCCAAGGCCCAGAGCCAGAACCCGCGAACCGGATTGCCGGGCGTACTCGCGGACCGCTTCGGCCAGCCCGGGGTCGTCGCCCAGAGCCGGGCGGCCTGGGCGGTAGAAGGGCTCGACGGCGTTGACGCCGATGTTGGCCGCCGTCAGGGCGGCCACCTCACGCTGGCGCAGAGAGAGCGCCTCGATGGCCCCCAGGACCAAGAGGTTCACCGCGGTCAGGGCCACGAAGACGATAAGGAGATAGGTCAAGGCCAGGCGGGAGTTGAGGCTTCTCATGGGGGCGGCTCCTTGGCGCCGGGCCGCTCCGCGTCCCCCGGAGCGCGGACGGCCGGGCCGTCCCCAAAGAAGTAGCCCCGCCCCCAGGAAGTGAGAACATAGGTGGGGTGGGCGGGGTCGGGTTCGATCTTCTCCCTCAGGCGGCGGACGTGAACGTCCACCGTCCGATCGGCGCCGGCGAAATCGTAGCCCCAGACCGCCTGGAGGAGCTGCGCGCGCGTGAAGACACGCCCGGGCGAGGCGGCCAGATGAAGAAGGAGGTCGAACTCGGTCGCCGTCAGGCCCGCATTCCGACCATCGCGGACGGCCCGACGCCGGGCGGGATCGATGACCAGACCAGCGAAGGCCAGCGGCGAGAGGTTCCCGGACGAGGCCGGGCCCGACCCAGGGTCAGGGGTGGTCCCGCCGGCCGCGCTGAGCCGGTCGAGATCACGTCGTCGGAGGGCGGCCCGGGTCCGGGCCACCAGTTCGCGGGAGTTGAAGGGCTTGGTCACGTAGTCGTCGGCGCCGACTTCGAGGCCGACGATCTTGTCCACATCGTCGTCCCTGGCGGTGAGAATGATGATCGGCACGCTCCGCGCCCTTGGGTCCGCGTCGCCCCGCAGCCGGCGACACACTTCCAGACCACCGATGCCCGGGAGCATCAGGTCCAGGATGATCAGGTCGGGCCGCTCTGTCCGAGCCAACCGCACGGCCGCCGGACCGTCGCCCGCGGCCAGAACGCGGAAGCCTTCCCGCTCGAAGGTCAGGCGAAGCCCTCTGACCAGGGCGTCCTCGTCGTCGACAATCAGAACCGTGGGGCCGCCGCCGTGTTCGCCGGCCCCCCCCTGGTCGTCAGGGTGTCGACCGCTGGCGGACAACAGGAACACCTCCTCGGGCCCGGCGCCGCCGCTGGGCGGCCTGTTCAATCAGCCACCGGTTGACCAGGTAGAGAAGGGTGGCGGCGCCCGCTCCCCGCCAGAGGGCAACGTAGGCTGGAGGGATGAGACCCTTGCTGAGAGCGTAGGCCTGAATGACGGCCAGCGGCAGGGCAAAACGATAGAAGGTAAAGAGGTCGTTGGCCAGGTAGTCGTCAAGATGGGTCAGCTCGCTCCGGCCTGGGGAGATAATGCGGTAGACCAGGTCCCCGAGGAGCTTGACCAGGGTGACCGAAGCCAGAAAGCGCGGGAAGGCCAATTCCAGGGCCGGCACGGCCCGGGCCAGGTAGGTGTAGGTCAGAGTGGCCAAGGCGAAAGCCGAGGCGCCTAGCAGCACGAAGCGGATGATCGTCTTGCCGTCGGTCGAGTTACCCATCCGCCAACCCTCCCAGACGTCCAGGGCCCCCTGGAGTGAGGTCCTTCTCGTAGATCACGGCGTCCAGCGACGGTCCGCGACCCAGCCATTCGGGCCGCACGAGGGTCGCGAAAACGTCCCACTGGCTTTCGGGCAAGCTTACGTCCAGGGTCCGCACCGTGGGCGTTCGCCGGGCCGCGGTCAAGACTCCATCCAGGAGGCCGATCATGACCTTGGGGCTTCCCTCCAGGAACGAGACACAAGCCCACCCCGGTCTACCGGACTCGAAGGGGTCTTCGGGGTGGACAGCGGCGAAGGCGACCCCGTTGATGGCCGAGGCCGACCCGGCCGGAGACCGTCCAGAGTCAGGCAGGGCCTCGCTGATCAGGACCCAGCCTTCCCCGAGAAGCTGGGCCAGTTCCTCCCGGGTCAGATCCACCAGCCGCCAGGGGTGGTCCGGACAAGAGAGAAGCCAGGCCGGCCGAATCCGTTGAGCCTGATAGCGGGCGGCCAGAAAAACCCAGACCGGGTCGAGATCGGCCGGTCCCGCGGTCCTGACTGGGCCCGGGTCGGACGGGATGGTGGTCGCGTCAATCGGCGACAGGTCCGGGGCCTCGTCCACGTAGACCCAGCGCCCCAGGGGTCGGAAGCCGAGCCTTGTCCCGACGAAATGGTGGACGGGAGCGTTGGTGACGGCCGTGGATAGGCGGGCACGGCGGCACCCCCACCGGGCGCAGGCCTCCAGGACGTGGCTAGTGAGACCGGTGGCCAGCCCTCGGCCCTGGAACTCGGGGTCGACCCGCATGGCTTCGAGCCAGGCCCCGTCGTGCCGTAGATGGGCCTGGCAAATGGCCACGACGCGTCCGGCGATTTCGGTGACGAAGAAACCTCCCCTGGACAGAGAGAGCCCCTCGTCGATGGCGTAGGGGATCCAGTTGTTGGGGAGCTTGGCGGCCACGGCCAGAATTCCCTCGCGGTCGGCGGGCCCGGCCGACCGAAAGACCACCCCGGAAGCAGCGCCGGCCGGGGAAACGACCGCGTCGCCGAAACCTACGCCTGATGCCGCGCGGATCACAGGTCATCCACCTTCCCGGAGCGAAGTCTGCCCCGCTTGCTGACGGTGTTTTCTATGACGAGGCCGGGCAACCTGCGGTTTCAGGTGACTCGTCGTAATCGGCGGTCGCCCTGGAAGCAAAAGCGGGCAGCCAGGTTTCTTTCGCAAGGAGGGAACCACGACATTGGAGAGCTACCTCAAGGCTTTGACTGCGGGCCAGCCGGCCGACTACGTCGAGATCTGCACCGAGGAGACCCTCCTCACTCAAGTCGCTTTCCGGGGACCGGTCCTGGACACCATCGGCGAGTCGACCGTCTACGGCGGCAACGTACGGGCTCTGGTGGACGGAGGCTGGGGGTTCATTAGCTTCAATCGCCTGGAGAACCTAGAGAAGAAGGTGGCCCAGGCCATAGAGCAGGCCCGCCTGGTCGGCCGTAGGCAAAAGGGAAAGAGCGAGATGGCTTCGGTCTTGACCATCACGGACAAGGTCAAGGCGGACCTTGGCGAGGATCCACGCCAGGTACCCCTGGCCGGGAAGAAGGACCTCCTCGAGGGCTACAACAAGCAGGTTCTGGCCTACGGGCGGGGAGTGGCGGCCTCCAGCGTCGGCTACTTTGACCGCTTTCGCTTTCTTCGCTTCGCTAACTCCGACGGGGCCTACGTTGAGCAGGAGAAGCTCGACCTCGGCGGCATGGTCACGGCCATCGCCGTGCGTGACGGGGACACAGCCATGTTATCAAAGACCTTCGGCTCCTCGCGTTCGTTCGAGGTCGCCCGAGGGCTGGAAGAGGCCGTCGAGGCCACCTGTGCCCGGGTGGTGACCCTGCTTTCCGCCCCGGTCGTGGAAGCCGGCGAGTACCCGGTTATCCTGGACTCCCTCCTGGCCGGGGTCTTCATCCACGAGGCCTTCGGCCATCTGTCCGAAGGCGACAATGTCTACGAGAACCCGAACCTCCGTGAGGTCATGACCCTCGGACGGGTGTTTGGCGGTGAGCATCTCAACGTCTTCGACTCCGGGATCGTCCCCGGCGCGCGCAGCTATTTGAAGTACGACGATGAGGGCGTACCCACGGAGAAGACCTACCTTATTCGCGAGGGACGGCTGGTCGGGCGGCTTCACTCCCGGGAAACAGCGGGCAAGATGGGTGAGCGGCCGACGGGCAACGCCAGACGCGTTGACTACCGTTTTCCGCCCCTTTGCCGGATGCGCACGACCTGCCTTGAGGCCGGGGTGGCCTCTTTCGAGGACATGCTCAGGGGCATCAAGCTTGGGGTCTACGCCCGCGAGGCCCACGGTGGCGAGACGGCGGGCGAGATGTTCACCTTCACGGCCGGCGACGGACGGATGATTCGCGACGGCAAGCTGGCCGAGGTCGTGCGCGACGTGACCCTAACCGGCAACGTTTTCACGACCCTCCGGAACATTGACATGATCGGCAACGACTTCGCTCTGCACGACGGTCCGGGCGGGTGCGGCAAGGGCCGGCAGTCGTCCCTCCCCACCAGTATGGGCAGTCCGCACATCCGCATCCAGAACGTCGTCGTAGGAGGGAAGTCCCGATGAGCGCTCCTCGGAGCAGCGACCGGACGGCCTTCGACCCCGGGGCTCTTCTGGAGCGGGCGAGGCGACTCGGCGCGACCCAGGCCGAGGTCTTCGAGGTGGAGACGGTCTCCACCCCGGTGGTGTTTGAGAATAACAAGTTGAAGTCGGTCCTCACCGCCGAGACCACGGGTGTGGCCATCCGCCTGATCAGGGGCGAGCGGCTAGGCTTCGCCACGTCCTCCCGTCCCGCGGATGAGTCCGTGGTCGACATGGCCGTCCGGTCCGCGGAGTTCGGCCCGGAGGCCGACTACGATTTCGCGGCCATGGCCCCGGTTCGCGCGGACCTCTTGATCCACGACCCGGCTGTGGTCGAATGGCCGCAAGAGAAGATGCTCGAAGCGGGCGAGGGACTGGTCGAGTCTCTGCGGGGCCTGGAGGATGGCGTCATGACCACCGTTGTGGTGGATCGGGACACCCAGTACGTTCGGGTGACGAACTCCTTGGGTCAGAGGGTTTGGGCTGAGGCCACGTCGGCCGCCTGCACCGGCGTGGTCGAGATGACCAGGGCCGACAACATGATTCTGGTCTGGCACTTCACGGGCTCACGCCGCCTGGACCTGGATTTCACGGCCGTCGCGGACCGGATCGCCTGGCTCTACGGCCACGCGCGGCGAAACGTGTCGATGCCCAGCGGGGCCTACCCGGTGGTCTTTGCCCCGTCGGCGGCAAGTCATCTGGTAAGCCCGCTGTCGTCTTGTCTTGATGGCAAGGCCGTGGCCAAGAGCGAGTCGCCGTGGAAGGACAAGATCGGAGAGGCTGTCTTCTCCGAGGCCTTCACTCTCTACGATGATCCCACCCTCCCCTGGGGCCTCCGGTCAACCCCGTTCGACGACGAGGGAGTCCCGACGATCAGGCGGGCCGTCATCGACCGGGGCGTCATCCGCGGTTTCCTTCTCGACCTCAGATCGGGAAGGGCCCTGGGGCAGCCCAGCACGGGGAACGGCTATCGGAGCACCCTGCAGGCCATGCCCGCGCCGCGGGCTTCGAGTCTGGTCCTTGAGCCCGGGTCTACGCCTCTGGCGGAGCTGGTGGCGGGGATCAAGGACGGCCTCTACGTCGCCGACCTGATGGGCGCCTGGGCGGGCAACCCCTACACCGGCCAGGTCTCGGGCAACATCCAGACCGGGTTCAGAATCGAAAGCGGAGAGATTACGGGGCGGGTCAAGGACTGCATGCTCTCGGTCAACGTCTTTGAGGGTTTCCGGGATCATCTCCTGGCCCTCAGCCTGGAGACCTCGGCCACCATGGGCGGGCAGATCCTGCCCCACATGCTGCTCGATGGGGTGGGCGTGAGCGCGAAGGGATAGAGCCGGGCGGTCCGCGAAACGGGGCCTGATCGGGCCGGACGTGTTAGTTCCTCAGAAAGTCCAGGATCTTCATGTGCAGCTCGGCGATGCGCTCCAGGCGAAGATTGTAGTAGATGTAGTTGCCTTCCTTGGTCGCCGAAATGAGGTCGGCCTCGCGGAGGAGCTTAAGATGGCGAGAGATGGTCGGCTCGGCCAGGCTGAGTTCGACGGCCAGTCCTTGAGTGCACTGCCGATCCTGCATCATCAGTTTCATGATCTTCAGCCGGGTCTCGTCGGCCAGGGTCTTGAGGAGCCGGGAGAGTTGCTCCGGCGGGACGAGAGTGTCCTGACGCAAGTAGACGCCCGGCGGCACCGAGTAGGACATGATCAGGCGCTTGGGTCCTAGTTCAAAGATGCTCTGCGGCGAGACGAACAAGGACGGGAAGAGGACGATCTCGTCAAGGTCGCTCAGGGAGATCTCGACCGGGCCCGACACATTCTCGATCATGACGTGGTCGGGATGCGCCCGGCGGAGCTTCTTGTCGCGGGAAATGAGACCCCCGCTGAGACGGGTGAGAAACCGCGGCAGGGACTCCTCTTCGAGACGCTTAGCCTCGTCCTTGATCCCCTTGACCAGCAGGAGCTCGACCCAGTGGTACTCCTCCTCGAAGGACTGGTTCCAGTAGGTGACAAGGAAGTCGCAGAGTTCTCGCTGGATCTTGCCGGGCTGAGCGAGGAGTTGGACCATCTCCTCGCGGCGACGGACGCCGGTGATCTCAAGCAGCCGCAGGACCGCGTCCACTCCGGACGGGCCGGCGAAAGCGGCCTCTATCTCGCTGAGTCGAACCCGCTCACCCAGAAGGCGGAAGACGAATTCCGCCGGTGGGAGGCCGGCGATGTGCTCGATGACCTGCGGGAAATCCAACCGGTCGAGCCCGGGAAGGTCGAGAACGAAATCGATGAGGTAGAGCCATTCACGAATATTGTCTCCGAAGTAGCGAATCTCGCGGTAGGTCTCGGGCGAGATTTTCTCCTTGAACCGGATGACCCAGGGCAGAAGGGCCCCGTGATGGTGCGGGTCATAGAGAACCTGGAGGCTCAGGACCGTTTCGATGTACGGGGAGTAAGTGAAACGGACCCGGTTCTTCGCGTTCGGTACGGCCGCTACAGCCACGAGATGGCTCACCACCATTTGGGAAGCTCAAAGCCCGGCGTTGTCCGCCCCTACAGGTCGCAGGAGTAGTTCGGTGGTTCTTTGGTGATTTCGACGTCGTGGGGGTGGCTCTCCTTGAGGCCCGCGGCGGTAATTTGGATGAATTCTGCCTTCTCCTGGAGTTCTTTGATGTTGCGCGCTCCGCAGTAACCCATCCCCGCTTTCAGACCACCGACAAGCTGGTAGGCCGTCTCGGCCAGAGCGCCGCGGTAGGGTACCCGACCTTCGACGCCCTCCGGGACGAGCTTGATCTCAAGGAACTCCTCCTGAAAGTAGCGGTCCCTCGAACCTTCCTTCAGGCTGGCCAGCGAGCCCATGCCCCGATAGACCTTGAAACTGCGGCCCTGGTAGATCTCGGTCTCGCCCGGGCTCTCCTCGGTGCCGGCGAACAACCCTCCGATCATGACCGCCTGAGCTCCGGCCGCCAGGGCCTTGGTGACATCGCCCGAAAACTTCACTCCGCCGTCAGCGATGACGGTCACCCCGCAGTTCCTGGCCTCTCGGGCGCTGTCGAGAATGGCCGTCAACTGGGGCACTCCGATGCCGGCGATGACACGCGTGGTGCAGATGGACCCCGGGCCGACCCCGATCTTGACAACGTTGGCCCCCGCCTCGGCGAGGTCGCGGACGCCGTCGGGGGTGGCCACGTTCCCGGCGACCAGACACAGCTTTGGGAAGGCTTCGCGGACCTCCCGGGTGAGGCGAAGAACGTTTTCGGAATGACCGTGGGCGCTGTCGAGGACGATAACATCGACCCCGGCGGCGACGAGGGCCTCGACACGCTCTCTCGTCTCGCGCCCGATGCCTACGGCCGCGCCGGCCAGAAGGCGTCCTTTGTCGTCCTTGGCCGAGTTGGGGTACTTCTCGGCCTTTTCTATGTCTTTGATGGTTATGAGTCCTTTGAGCTGAAAATCGTTGTCGACCAGGGGCAACTTCTCGATCTTGTACCTTCCCAGAATCCGCTTGGCTTCTTCCAGGGTCGTGCCCACCGGCGCCGTGACCAGGTTCTGACTGGTCATCACGTCCCGGATCGGACGTTCGAAGCGCTGCTCGAAGCGAATATCGCGGTTGGTGATGATGCCGACCAACCGCCCGTTCTGAACCACCGGCACGCCGGAGATGTGGTACTTCCCCATGAGGCCGACAGCGTCAGCCACCTTGTTGTCGGGATGGAGAAAGAACGGGTCGACGATGACGCCGTGTTCCGAACGCTTGACCTTGTCCACCTCGCCGGCCTGGCGGGCAATGGGCATGTTCTTGTGGATGAAGCCAACCCCGCCCTCACGAGCGATGGCGATGGCCATGCGCGATTCGGTCACGGTATCCATCCCGGCGGCGACAATGGGGATGTTCAGCCGCAGGTTCGGAGCGAGTTCGGTCGTGACGTCGACGTCCCTGGGCAGCACGCCGGAACGGCGCGGGACGAGGAGAACGTCATCGAAGGCCAGCCCGGTGCGAGGAGTCTCCAAGCCGTGGTCAACCACCTTCCGCGTCTTGGCTGCGGGTTTCCTCTAGGATACCATGAAACGTGGAGATCGGTAGACGGAAGGTGGAGGCGGCGTACGGACAGAAATGCTGGCTCAAAGAACCGGAGAGGGGTGGATCCATGGAAAGCCTGGACGCTCTTAGACAGGCCGTGCTGGACGGTAAGCTTAGTCCGCGTGTGGCCCTCGAGTGCTTCCTCCTGGTGAAGCTGGGGGTTCGCCCGGCGGCCATCGTCACCGTTCCGGCCGAATTGCCCGATGGGGAGATTCTCGGCGCCCAGGTGGACTACGAGTTCAAGAGCCGGGTCGCCGGCCAGGCGCGTGACGTCAAGACGCGCTTTAACGACACCATTGAGCGCCGCAAGCTGCAGCCCTTAGCCTTCAAGACCTTCGTCCTTCGCTCGAGCTTCACCAACAACGTTGCCAGGAGCGAGGTCTACACCACCCACCGAAAGGCCGCCCGGGCGCTGGGTCTTGAGGTTCAGGAGTCCGAGGTCCGGCCCACTATCCACGAGTGGTACGTCTCGCTTCCGGATCGCCGCCTGGACGTCTCCGACCTTCTCCACCTCCGCCACGAGATACAGAGGGAATACAGGGGCCGGTTCAAGCCGGGCGATTCCGTCGCCTACTACATTTATCCGGAAGAACGGCGCCCGGAGCACCTGCGAAGCCTGGGCCGTCTGCTCGGTTACCCGGACTGTTGCGTGGAGGAGTACCTGGCGGGTCGCCTGGCCACTGCCGAGGACGCGGCCCCCATTCCCGAGGAGCGGGCGGCGCGCCAGATCACGGAAGAGGTCGGACCGCGGGCCTTCTGGGTCAAGGACTTCTTTCCGTGCCGGCCGGATTGCCCGGCGGCGGTAGCCAAGGGTCAGGAAGCCCGGGGCGCTCTGGTTCAAGTCGACCCCGCTTTTGGCGAGATCTATGACGGGTTCTGCCGGGAAAACCTGGCCAGGGTAAAATCGGGTCCCCAGTCGATTCGACGGCACGAGGAATGGCTGCTCAAGAAGTAGGCTGGGCCGCTTAGGAAGTAGGGTTTGGCCGGGCTCGGTCAGAGGACCGCCAGACCAGGCGCAACCAGACGTCCCCGGGCCAGGAGCGGGCGGAGAGCCGTCAGGGGTCGGCCTAGAAGGTCAAGACCGGCTTTGTCGAAGGCGATTGGAGGAAGGAAGACGACGTCGCCCGGCTTGGGCGTCGGACCCAGGGTGAGGGCCTCGGCGAAGTCGTCCACGGTCAGGAGCCCGGCACAGCCGATAGAGCCTCCGAAGGTGCGCGAGGCCACGGCGACGACTACAACGTCCCCGCTGGTCACGGCCTGGAAGCCCATCTCCATCACTGGCGCGGCCAGGATCGAGGTCAAAGCGACAATCCGGCCGGCGGCGAGGCGGTCGGCCAGGCCCACGATCTGGTAGAGCACGGCCGGGTCGATGTCTCGATCCAAAACGAAACCTGGTCGCGCCTCGCCAAATCCCGCCCCGCCAAGCCCCGCCCCGCCCGGCCCCGCCCCGCCAAGTCTCGGCGGGTTTCCCGGCCGGACGGCGTCGTTCGCTTCAGCTTTCAGAACTGTCTCAAACCCGCGGGTTTCACCCGGACGCTCCACAGTCAAATGGCACGTCCCCGCCCGCCTCAAGGCGCCCGTAGCGCGTTGGAAGGCGTCGACCCGGGTGAGGGGTTCCCGCCCCTCGACCGCGACAATCACGTCGCCCGGACGCAGACCGGCCCGAGCCGCCGCCGTGCCGGGGACAACTCCGGCCAGGCGAGCACGGAGATCCTCGATTTGCGGGGGCTCCAGGGTCACGGGCAGATCGACGGCGGCCCGGGCTCCTTGGACCATCTCCAGGACTTCCTCGCGAGTCGGCATCTGGTCGCGGATGGCTGGGGGCGTTAGCCTGGTCCAACCCGGGACGAAAACGCGGCAGTCAAGACAGGCGTGATCCTCAAGGTAGCGGACAGTCTCCGTCAGGTCCTCGGGCCCGGTCACGGCCGGAACGGCTACGACGCTGGCGTGGTAGGGCAAGCCGGTCTTAGCCAGGAGGGCGGGGGTCAGCCGAGGATCATGCGCCGTGCGGTGAAGACGCCGGTAGGCCTCGGGGGAGACGGTGTTTACCGAGAGGGTGATCTCCAGCGGGCCAAGCTCGGCCAGAAGAGCCGCGCGTTCGGCGTCAAGGAGAATCCCGTTCGTGGTCAGCTTGAGGAGAGCATCCGGAGCGAGGCTCCGCAGCAAACGAATGACGGTGTCGAAATCGGGATGGGTCATCGGCTCGCCCTCCGAGACGCGGAAGGCCGACTCGCCGATGACAATCTCGTCGAGGTGGCCCATCCGTCGAAGGGAGGCCTGGAGTTCGGCCAAAGGTCGCGGTTCCACGTAGTAAACGCGAACCCCGGGCGGGTTGGCGCGGTTACTGCAGAACAGGCAGGAGACATTGCAGGTCGAGGTCAGGGGCAGGACGCCCGCGGCCTCCGCCTCGCCCAGGGCCAGTTCGCGATCATTTGCGGCCTCCGCCACGGGTCTCACCCCGCTCGTGATTCCTCACCGCCTCCCCGCCCCGTGGCGAGACGTGTCGACAAGTTATCCACAATATCCACAGGACAATCCACATAACGGCTTGACGGTTCCCCTATCCCTTGCCGGGCATGGGGTCCGGGTTCCGCCGCCGAACGGTCGTTCCTTGGATGGGTGTTCCAACCCCTTGTAGCTGCGACGATGGCACAACTGTCGCTCCTCGCCGGCGCCCTCGCTGCTTGGGCCGGCCACCCATCCCGGCGCCGGGATCGATCCTCAGGCTTGAGCCAATCCCCCCCACCCGCGTCGGAACCCGGCCGGAGGCGACTAGAAAGTGAGCCAGGCCGGCCACCATCGCGGCATTGTCGGTGCAGTAGTGCGGAGCGGGAATGTATAGCTCAATCCCCTCAGCCGTCGCTCGCGAAGTGAAGGCCCGGCGCAGGGCTCGGTTCGCGGCCACGCCTCCGACGACCGCCAGGCGGGGGTGGCCGGCCCGGGCGAGGGCCGCGAAGGTCTTGCCGACAAGGACGTCGACCACGGCCGACTGGAAGGAAGCGGCCACGTTGGCGAGGTCGATCGTCTCGCCCCGCTTGGCCGCGGCTTGTGTGTAGTAGAGGACGGCGGTCTTGAGACCGCTGAAGGAGAAGTCGAGACTGCCCGGCTCGAGCAGGGCCCGCGGGAAAGGGATGGCCCGGGGATCGCCCTCGGCGGCGAGCCTGTCTACTATCGGTCCGCCCGGATAGCCGAGACCCAGGTGACGCGCCACTTTGTCGAAGGCCTCACCCGCGGCGTCGTCGCGCGTCTCCCCCAGAGGACGGAAGAGGACATGATCCACGAGTTCCGCTAGGCCGGTGTGACCGCCGGAAACGATGAGGACAACCATCGGCGGCTGCGGCGCGACGCGCGCGGGCGGGGTCGGTGCGACCGGATCGGCCTCCGGGTCCAGGAACGCGGCATAGGCGTGGGCCTCAAGATGGTTCACCGCCACGAGCGGTTTTCCCCAGGCCAAGGCCAGAGCCGAGGCCGCGGCCAGGCCTACGATCAGGGCGCCCGCCAGGCCCGGACCGGTGGTCACGGCCAGGCCGTCAAGGTCGGACGGCGTCACCCCCGCGCCAGCCAGAGCCTGGTCCACCACCGGAAGGAATGCCTCCAGATGACGGCGAGAGGCGATCTCTGGAACAACTCCACCGTAGCGGGCGTGCAGATCGACTTGGGAAGCGACCAGACTGGACCGGACCTGGCGACCGTTCTCGACCACGGCGGCCGAGGTCTCGTCGCAGGAGGTTTCGAGGCCGAGAAAGAGACTCATGGGAGGGCGTCCTCCCCTCCGCCTCGCTCGCCCGGCCCAGCATCGCCTTCCGGCGACCCGCTTCCCTCACCGGGGTCTCCCACCGTTTTCGGGGTCGGCGCAAGATCCTTCCACATGACGATGGCGTCTTCGTGGGTGTCGCTGTAGTAATGGCGGCGCACCCCCGTGCCGCGGTAGCCCAAGTGTTCATAGAGTCGGCGCGCCGCCGTGTTCGACACCCTGACCTCCAGGGTCATGCGGCAAGCGCCCAACTGCAAGGCCTTCTCCTCCAGGGCATGCATCGTCAGACGCCCCACTCCGCATTCACGAAAGCCGGGGTGGACGGCGATGTTTGTGATGTGACCTTCATCAAGAATCACCCACATGCCCCCGTAGGAGATGATGCGGCCATCGACACGCCCGATGAGGTAGGTGGCGTAGCCATTGATGACCAGTTCCCGGTGGTAGGCGGCGCGGGACCAGGGCGTACTGAACGAGGCGTGCTCGATGGCCAGAACCTCGTCGAGATCGGAGACCCGCATCGACTCGAAGCGAATCCTGTCTGGGCAAACCTGATCGCAACCGATGGCTCTCCCGCGCCTCACGTCACAGGCCTCCCTGACACCCGGGCAGGCTGACTTCGGGTTCCCGTAGGTAGAGAGGTTGGAGAGCGAAGGGGTCATCCCCTGCTCCGGAAGCAAAGCCTTCTCGCGCGAGTAGGATCAGGTCCGAAGCCCGGGGATACCGCCGGCCCGAGGTCAGCCGGTCCAGTTCCCAGCCGGGGAACTGAAACCTCCCAAGAAGACGATCGTCGACCCCGTCACCCACGATGGCCAGCCGCACTGGCCCTCGGCGCCACGGGCGCTCCTCCACCTCGTGCAAGGCGGCCACTAGGGTATCGATGACCTCTTCGGTCGGACCGACCACGTAGGGGCCCCCACGATCCGGATGCGGCAGCGGCCGGGGCAGATGTCGGTAGGCGGCGCCGAAGACGTCGCCGCGTCTCGCGTCGAGGAGACACAGCACCGCTTCGGGCCGGTCATCCGGACCAGCCTGGTCGGAGCCGGCGAACGCACCGGCCGCCAGAATGTCCAGGGTCGGAACTCCCTTAAGCGGGCATCCCAGGGCATAAGCCAGGGCCTTGGCCGAGGCCAGCCCCACTTTGACCCCGGTGAAGGAGCCCGGGCCGAGACTCACAGCGATGAGTTCAAGGTCCACCAGGCGGACCCCCGCGTCATCCAGCAACTCCCCAAGACTGGCCGAGAGGTCTTCGGCCGGAAGGGAGTCGCCGGCCGGCGCCCAGAGCTTCTCCCGGATTTCACCCCCGGCCAGAAGAGCCAGGCTTCGGAACCGGGTCGACGTGTCGATGGCCAGGACAGGCGAAGGCCTCCCCGCGGCGAGGTCAGGGCGGAAGACAGTCAGGACCGGGCCAGGCGAGGGGACCACTTCTTCCTCCTTCGCGTCCCCGGACCCATGGGCCCGGGGGCGTTGGCCCGCCGGCGGCCCCGAAATGCTAATGATCCTGCGCCCCGGGTCGCCCGCGGGATCCGGGGCGATGGCCACAAGGTAGGTTCGATCGGGAAGGTATGACCCGGCCTTGTCCGCCCATTCGACCACGGCCACGGCCGGTCCGTAGAAGAGCTCGCGCCAACCGAGTTCTCGAATGTCGGCGGGCTCCAGGCGATAGAGGTCGACGTGCCGCACAGGAAGGCGACCGCTGTACTCGCGGACGAGAGAAAAGGTAGGGCTGGCCACCGGATCCTTGGCCCCGAGCCCCTTCACCAGACCTCTGGCGAAGCAGGTCTTTCCGGCCCCGAGTGGCCCGGTTAGAGCCACCACGTCCCCGGGGCCGAGCCGCGAGGCGAGGGCCTCCCCGGTGGCCCGCGTGGCCTCTTCGGAGTCGGTCTTCAGCCTGACTGGAAGGGAGAGCGGCCGGAGCCGGCGATGACCCGGGCTGGACACGTGCGCCCACCTCCGTGGGGAGCCTAGCCGCTAGCGTGGCCGAGGCCGACAAGATCAATTCCCAGACTGGAGCCGCAACCATTCGGTCCGGACCACCTTCATGTCCTCCCAGACCGGTCTTTTCTTGGAGGGATCGCGCAGGAGAGCGGCGGGATGGAAGGTGGCCATGAGCTTGGCCGAGCCGTAGCTGTACCAGCGGCCCCTGTCGCGAGTGATCCGGAAGTCGGGTCCGAGCAGGTTCTGGCTGGCGGAGGCGCCGAGGCAGACAATGATAGACGGGCGCATGACGACCAGACGTTCGTCGAGCCAGAGCCGGCAGGCGGCAACTTCCTCGGGTAGGGGCACTCGGTTGCTCGGGGGGCGGCAGAGGACGGTGTTGGTGATGTAGACCTGCTCGCGACGAAACCCGACAGCGACAAGTATCTTGTCGAGGAGTTGTCCCGCGGAACCGACAAAGGGACGGCCGAGCTCGTCCTCCGTGCTCCCGGGTCCTTCGCCCAACAGGAGGATGCCCGACTCGGGGTCACCCTCGCCGAAGACCACACCCCGGCAACCCTCTCTGAGGCCACATCGCCGGCAGTCGCGGACCCGCACCCCGAGCGCCGCCGTGGCCTCAGTCACGGTGGTCGGCGGATCACACGGACCCGTTAAGGGGATCTCGGTCCCGGGAGACCCGCCGGCGGTCTCCGACCGGACCTCGGCCGGCGTCGCCCCGGCAAAGAGCGCCAGTTGTTCGATCTTCTCGCTCACGCCGCTCGACCTCCCGCCCCCGTTCGAAGGCATTGAGTTCTCCCGGCCCGCTGGACTCACCTGCCGCCCAGGCGGACAGGCCGCAAGCCGTGCGGGGCGGCTCAGGTCGGAGACAGCCACGAGAGGGCCGCTTTCGCGACCCTCTCGTGGCTGTCTTACGGTCTACCGTCGCTCCGAATGCCTCGGCTTCTAGCCCTCGATAATCTCCACGTTGGCTCGCGGGACCGTGACGATCTGCCCGTTCTCCAACTTGGCCTTGAGGATTCGGACATAAGCTTCCGTCTCGATGACCTGCAGTTCGGGAGGCAATTCCACCACCGTGCCCAGCCGGCCGAAGTAGGGCTCACGAATGAGTCGGATGGAGGTTCCGGGAACAAGGCCCTCGGGGGCGGCGGTTTCCTTGCGCTTGGCAGGCTTGTAGCCTGAGACAATGATCTCCGGACGCATCACGCCGGCTCGGATCTGGGTCGCTCCGGTCAGGGAAGCCTCCAGTCCGTCGAGACTCTTGAGAAGCTCGAAACACTTGTCGGCCATGCGCATGGGGCCAAAGCCCTCGGTCACGATCAGGGTCGTCGGGATGTCCTCGTGGCCGGTAATGGCTACCCCGATGTCGTAGCCGAGGTACTTGACGAGATCCGTGTCAATGATGCCCCCCGCCACAAGGGCCAAGACCCCCGTTTTCGACGCCTTGGCGATGGCGTCCCCGGTGATGTGGGAACCACCGACCACGATGGCCCCGACGCAACTCGCGTCGATCTCGTTGGCGGTCAGGGGCTGGTCGGGTGACTTGACCCGGAAGCGAATGGGCCCGTACTTCTCGCCCCCGACGCCGAAGATGCCCTGAATGTAGGCGCCCTCGGTCTCAATGACCACGCCCTCCTTGGGAATGATCTCAACGACCTTGCCGTTGACGTAGGCCTGAATCTCCAGGGGGGTCGGTGGCTCGCGGAGGGTAACCTGGCCCGACACGTCGGAGATACGCTCGATCGTGCCCTCACAGGGGCAGACCAGTTTCTTCTTCATGAGCCCAAAGAAGCTGGACGACAGGCCTAGGAGGTCGCCCGATTGGACCCTGTCGCCTTCCTTGAACTTCATCGCCCCGCGAACCTCGCTGGGGAGGAGAGACAGGGAGTTGGCCGCGTTCAGCGTTCGTGGATCGCCGGGGAGACTGGTCCGGGCAACCACCGTGTAGGGCTTGACCTCGGCGCCGATCTTAACCATCACTTCGCCCAGGATCGGCAGTCGCCGCTGCCTTCTCAGAACCGCCTGGTCCGTGACTCTAAGTCCAGGTGTGTAGGCGTGGGCCATCTTATCTCCCCCCTGTCGTCTCAGTGAGCCGCTTCAGCGGCTCTTCGGGATAGCAGTCAAGAGCTCGGAACCACTCCAGAAGCTTGCCCGTGCGCACAGCAGGGTCCTCCGGCAGAACCAGCGGGCGTCCGCGGCCGTCGATGATCAGCCCGCACACACCGCCCTCGACCTCGGTCTCAACCCTGTGGTTGGGGCCGGACCCGACGTCGAAACCGTGGGCCGGCTGGATGGTCACCTTAGCCTTGACGTTCTCGGGAATGAGGATCCGCTTCATCTGGCCGTGGAGGATGCCTTCGTCTATGACCCGACCATCCGGCAGCAGACCCTTGATCCGGGCAATCTCGATGGGGTTCTTGCTGGCGCTCTGGCCTAAGGGGGCGATAACCGAGCCCAGCCGGATGAGGCAGTCGCGGTCAAAGACCTGGGACGAGGCCGCCGGGTGAACGGTCGCCAGCACGCCAAGCTGTGGCATCATGAAGATGCTGTCGACCGCCAACCGGGTGATTCCGGTCGGCTCGAACCCATCGATGAGCATGAGTCCGGCCTGCATCCGGCGAGGGGCATGGGACAGCACTCCGCCGCTTCCTATGAGCAGCCCGAGCCGCATCATGTCGATCAGCGACTCGGCGCCGGTGGTGACCATGAAACGGTCGAAGGTGCCGCCGCGGTGAACTCCCTTGAGCCCGGTAGCCAGCGTCTTGTGGTGAACGAAAGCCAGACGGAGGGCTTCCCGCGAGATGCCCTGTTCGATGAGGAGTTCCTCAAGCGTCTGCGGGACGGTGGTCGGCCGGATCATCTTGTTCCGGATCCGATTTCTGAGATCACCTTCGTCCATGGTGAAGGGAAGCCATCGGGCGATATTGGGGAGACCGGTCTCCAGAAGAACGTTGCAGATGCTGTAGCTCATGCCGAGGTTGGCGCTGACGGTACGGTTGAAGGTGTCCTGGAAGAATGAAAAGATGTCCGTCGTGGCCCCGCCGATATCGACACCGATGACGCTGATGCCCTGCTCTCTCCCGACGGTCTCCACCAGGCTGCCGACGGCGGCGGGAGTGGGCATGATGGGCACCGGAGTCCACTTCAGCAGCTTGTCATAGCCCGGCGCCTGGGCCATGACGTGCTCCATGAACAGGTTGTGGATTTCCTCGCGCGCCGGCCCGAGAACCTCCCTCTCCAAGACGGGGCGGAGGTTGGCGACCAGGCGAAGGTCCATCTTCTCGCCGAGGGTCGTGCCGATGCTGGTGACGGCGTCCTTGTTGCCCGCGTAGATGATGGGCAGCTTGAACCCGATGCCAAGTCTCGGCTTGGGCTCGGCGGCCGCGATCAACTCCGCGATTTCGACGACGTGTTTCCTGGTGCCACCGTCAACACCACCCGATAGAAGAATCATGTCGGGCCGAAGGTGGCGAATCCGCTGGATCTTCTGGTGCGGCTTTCTCCCGTCGTTGACGGCAATGACATCCATGACGATGGCCCCGGCGCCAAGAGCGGCGCGCTCGGCGCTTTCGGCCGTCATAGTTTTGACGACTCCAGCCACCATCATTTGAAGGCCGCCGCCCGCGCTGGATGTCGACAGGAAGACGTCCACTCCCTGGTCGCCCTTACGCGGGGTAATGATGCCTTCGTCCCTGAGCAACTTGCGTCCGGTGAGTTCCTCGATCTCCCGAATGGCGTTGCGTGCCCCGGCGGTGACATCTTCGAAGGGTTTCTCCACCGTCGTGGGGGCCTCACCTCGAACGACCAGGCGATAGACCCCGTCGACCTTGTCGATAAGGATCGCCTTGGTCGTCGTGCTTCCGCAGTCCGTGGCGAGAATCGAGTTGATCTCCCGGCCGAGGTCGTACTTTGGGCGAGCCATCTCGTTCCCCCTCTCGGTTTCCGCTAGTGGCCGGGGTTTCGTGACGGCTAGACGCCACCAGGCCCACGGTCATCTACTCTTTGTGCCCGCCTCGTGCGAGGCGGTGTAGAGCCATCTTACCGCAAGGCGGCAAAGCCACAACCGCCTTCCGCAAGGAGGCAGGTCAGGGCGTCCCTTCCGGCGGCTCCTTCCCTGGTTCTCCGGCGCCATCCGGCTTCCCCTCTTCGCCCTCCGGATCACCACGGGCGGATGCGGTCGGTTCGGGAGGCGGCGAGTAGCCGCCGGCCTTCATCTTGCGCTCCTTGGCCCTCGCTTTCCTTTCCGCCCGCAGGGCCCGTTGCTGCCGTCCCCGCTCTTCCTCAAGTTCCTGAATTCGATCGACAATGATCTCGAGGTTCACCGGATCCTGCAAGAGGTGTCCGTACTGATCAACCGAAGGGAGGAAGACCCCGATGAACGGAGAGAAGACGTGTAGGACATTGCCGGCCATCCGCCCGAGGGGCCTCTGGGATTCTAGGAAGATCAGGGCCGGACTCCCCATCCCCGCCTTCACAATCCTTTGGACAAGACCCTCGATTATCTCGTCTCGTCGCTTCGCGGTAAGGTCAAAGAGCGGGGGAATCTGGCTGTCTGGACGCTCGATCACGGCGTTCCCACCTCACTTCCAGCGCATTTCGCCTTTCGAAACGCCATTCCTCTCGCGCCGGGCCGCTAGCCCTCATCCCGCGTAGGGGCTTGGCCCCGTCGCTCGTCGCCCTCCAGCCTATCGATGAAGCCTTCCAGGTTCGCGCGGTCCTCCAACAGGCAGGCTAGGTTCGAGAGGCGCCGTCCGCCCAGGACGAGTCCGAGACTCGGCTCGGCGACCCGCAGGGCCGTTGAAGCTAGACGCCCCAGTGGTCGTGAGGCCTCGGCCACGAAGATGCCGGCGGCCTCAAACCCCGAGCCCGAAAGCTGCCGGGCCAACTCACCCATGATGGCCTCTTCCCGCCGCTTCCGCTCCTCCTCCGGGCTATCGAGGAGGGACTTGTCTCCCTCACCCAACTTGGACCAGAGCAACCTCCAGAAACCCGACCGTCGCCGCCTGCCCGAACCCCGCCCCATGCCACCCGCCTCCACACTTCAGACTGCAAACTCGTGGAAGCGTGCGCACATGAGCACGGGCTTATGTGGGCAGCGGGGCCGCCCGAGGCGGCCCCGCCCCAACCGCTATCTCGGACCCTAGAGAATCTCAAGGTTAGCTCGCGGCACAGTCACCGTCCGGCCGTCCGTAAGCTCAACCAAAGCCACGGGCGTCTTACACTCGGTCTCGATGAGCTGAGGCTCACGCGGCAGGTCGACGATCTTGCCTATACTCCCAAAGTAGGGGTCGTTGATGACCCTGACCTCGAGGTTCATGATCAGATCCTCGTAGATCAACTCCTGCTTGGCCAGGTCCCCGGTGTAGTCCGGAAAGGGAACGACAATCTCGGGTCGGATGGCGCCGGCCCGGATCTGGGTCGCACCGTTAAGACAGGTAAGGTGGCCTTCCAGGGCTTTCAGAGTCTCGAAGGCCTCCGCCCGCATATCCAACCGGCCGAAGCCCTCCATAAGGATGAGGGTCATGACGATGTCCTCTTGGCCCGTGATCCCCACGCCCAGCTTTACGCCCAGGGACTGGATCACATTGAGGTAGCTGGCAGTCCCCGCGATCATTCCGCGGGCGCCGACCTCGACGGCCTTCTTAATGGCCGCGTTGGTGGCCATCGAGCCCCCGACCAGGATCTTGCCCTCGCAGTCAGGGGTGATCCGATCCTCGTCCAGGACGTCTGCGGGACCGTCGACGAGGATCTTGAGTTCCCCGTGCCGTTCGCGGCCCACTCCGAAAATGCCGGTTAGACGAATGCCGGGTACCTCCACAACGGCCCCACGCTTGGGGATCAGGGCGCCGACCTTACCCTTAAGATAGGCCCGAACAACAACCTGCTTGAAGGGCCGGGATATGGTCACGAAGCCGGTCTGGAAGTTCATGTTGGTCACGACGCCGGAAATCGGGGTCTTGCAGTTGCGGGTGTAGTATGCGGCGGCCTCGCCCTTCTTGGCGATGATCTCGCCGCGCTTGACCTCATCCCCGACCTGGGTAGTCATAAACTTCTGGAGGTCGCGGGGTTTGCAGCCCAGGTCGAAAGCCACGTCGAAGTCCACTGGAGGCTCTTCCTTGCCGAAGACCTCGCGGATGACGACACGTCCGGACTTGCCCGAAATGTCCTCGATGATACCGTCTGTTGGGCATTCGTACTCCTTGGCCCCGTAGAGACCGCCCGCCAGGCCCCGAGCGATAGTCTCTCTGTTTTTGACGGAGTCGCCGATCTTCTTCACCATGCACTGCGGGAGGTCCGCATCGGCCACGCCGAGCAATCGGGCGACCGGAATGACCCAGGGAATGCCGGGCCGTAGGCTGATCTTGGCAATGGGCGTCTCGGGCTCGACCGACTCCCCCTCCTCGACCAAAACCTCGCCGGGAAGCGGGAGAATGCGCGTCTTCTTGATCAGAGCTATCCGTTCCTTAACTACGGACTCTAGAGAGGAGACCACCGCGCTTACCCCCCTTGTCTCCCGGGGTGCCGCCCTGCGAGCTGGCGACCGGGCTTTCCTCAAGGTACTTGCGGATGAGGTCCATCGGGTAGGCGTCCATGGCCTCGATCCAGGCCACGAGTTTCTCCGATCGTTTCCTGTCGTCCGCGGGCAACGTGAGCGGACGGCCGCGGCAGTCGATGACTAACCCGACCAGGCCGCCGTAGACAGTCTGCCCGGTCACTTTGCGACCTTTGCCGGCCCCCAGATCCAGTGGGGCAACCGGCTCGGCCTCCACGGTAGCGGTCTCGCCGATGCCCAGCGGAATGCGCCTGATGGACCCAAACTCGACAGTCTCCTCGATGACCCGGCCGTCGGTCACGGTCATCTTGACTTTCACCGCCGGCCGACCGTCTCGTCCCGTCCCACTCGGGGAAATTGAGGTCCCCAGCCGCACCAGGCAGTCCTTGTCAAAGACCTCCGCCGCGATCTCAGGGTGGGTGCTGGCCAGCACGCCAAGGTGAGGCATCATAAAAATGCTGTCTACGGCGAGTTGGGTGAAGCCCTCGGGTTGGAACGCATCGAGAAGCAGCAAGGCGGCCTGGTTGCGCCGCGGAGCATGGGAAAGAACGCCGCCGCTGCCCACCAGGATACCAAGGTTCTTCATGTCGATGATCTCGGTGCCGAACGAGGATTTCATCACGTCCTGGCGGCTGCGCCAAACGACGGAGAGTTGCTCCTGCTCGACCTTGCGAGCCAGTTGTCTATGGTGAGCGAAGGACAGGCGAAGGGCCTCGCGGGCAAGAGCTTGCTCCAGGATAAGGTTGGCCATCGTCTGCGGGATGGTCGTCGGGCGAACCATCTTGTTGGAGATCCAGTCGCTCAAACCTTCCTGATCAACTTCAAACGGAACCCAACGGCGAATGTTCTCGTAGCCGGCTTGCTCGTAGACGTTACAGATGCTGTAGCTCATCCCTAGGTTGGCGCTTACCGTCCGGGTGAAGGTTCCCCCGAACTCTGAGAAAACGTCAGTAGTGGCTCCCCCGATATCGACCCCGATGATCGAGGCCTTGTACTCTTTGGCCATGACCTGAATGATGTAGCCCACCGCACCCGGCGTCGGCATAATGGTCGTGTCGACCCACTTCATCAGCTCGCCGTATCCAGGGGCCTGGGCCATGACGTGGTTCATGAAGAGATCGTGGATCGCCTCGCGAGCGGGCCCGAGGTTCTCAGTGTCGGCCTTTGGACGGACGTTCTCCACGACGTGGACGTCAATGGTCTCGGAGCAAATCGAGTCGACCAGGTCGGCCGCGTCCTTGTTCCCGGCGTATACCAGCGGCAACCTGTAGGTAGCGCCGAAGCGCGGCTGCGGGTTGGCCTGAACAATCGTCTCCGCCATCGCGGCCAGGTAAGAGACCGAGCCGCCGTCCACACCGCCGGACATCAAGATGATGTCTGGACGGAGATGGGTAATGCGCGTGATCTGCTCGGAGGTCGACCGTCCGTCATCGACGGCGATGACGTCCAGAACAACCGCGCCCGCGCCGAGAGCGGCCCGCTGGGCGCTGTCGGCGCTAATGTGGGTCACCAATCCCGCGACCATCATTTGCAGGCCACCGCCCGCGCTGGAGGTCGAAACATAGTAGTCGACCCCGCGGTCCTCTTGCTTGGGACGGATTAGCCGGCCTTGATCGTCCAGGATTCGGCGCTGCACAAGCTCCTCGACACGCTTCACGGCCTTGCGAACGCCAATCATAACGTTCTCCCAGGGCGCCTCAACCGTGGTAGGCATCTCGCCCCTGGTAACGAGCCGGTACTCCTCGCCCCGCTTCTCAATGAGAATCGCTTTCGTCGTCGTACTGCCGACGTCTGTCGCCAGGATTGAGCGCAACTGGTCTTTGGCCACCTTATCCCCTCCTTCTCTCGGCAGATTGACTAGAGCGTTCCCGACCGCCCCCGCCTGGGCAAAGCGGGACCCCGCTACTCATCTACGGTGCGTTTGGTTTCATGGCTAGGACATAAAAGTGGTGCCGCCGAGGCGGCCAAGCCACGCCGAAAGAGAGCTGCCCCTTTCGGGGGGCGAAAGGTCCCTAGGAAAGCCTGCGGGGGAAGGCCCGCCCCTCTCGGGCCGGACCCACCCCCGCGCTTTACGGCGTCAGCCTAGCCCAGCCGGGCTAGACCGTGAAGCCGAGCCAGTCCACGATGATCGTGTTGGCCCTTGCCAGGAACAGGTTCCACCTGTAAAGGACGGTGTTCCCGAAGGCCGAGCCTAGCGCGATCATGATGTACCACTTGCCGACCTCGGCGACACCCCCAACCACCGGGTTCTCCTTCGCTAGCGTGAAGAAGAAGTAGACGAGGGTAGCCAAGATGCCGATGAAGACCAGCAGGTTCCTGAGCCAGCCAACACCGGACAGCGGAATGAACGAGGCCGTGACCTGAGTGATCCACACTGCCGGGATGAAGCCCAGAGTGTACCCAGTGCCGTACCCGACCCAGAAGGACATCGGGTATCTGGCCAGCCACGAGAGGGACGGCAGGTACCGGAAGAAGATCATCAGACCGAGGACTAGGGCGATGATGTAGTGCCACTCGCCCTTAACCAGGATCCAGTCCTGTACAGCCGGGCCGATGTAGTTCCAGAAATAGTACACGAAGAGATACGACACGGCCAAGCCGAGATACACCGACTCTACGAACCGCCAGATCGGGTTATCCTTGTAGAGATAGGTGTAGACGCATAGGATACAGAGTGCCTGCGCCCAAATGCCGGGGTTAGTGCTGAGATGCATTACCTGTTCACCTCCCCACCTGTCTCCCTAGAGACCACATTCGAGACAGCGGTTGCCCGACCGAAACCGGACCTCCGCATTACTTCTTGCGAGTCAGGTAGCCAATGTTGCCGAGGATGACAAACAGCGTCACCATGAGGGCAATCACGGACATCGTGTCCTGGCTCTTGAGGGCCTTGCCCGGATGGCCGATGAGCTGCTCGTACTCAGCGCACCCGCGGCTGCCGGCGATCATGGCCAGAACCTGCCCCGAGTCAACATAGGGCATCAGTTCGGGGACCGACATCTGGATCTCGCCTACGATGAGAGGGATGCCCTCGGGCTGGCAGACGTAGGCAATCCATTCCTTGTAGCCCGGACTTCCGCAGTCGATCTCGATGACCGCGTCAACAAACTCGCTCGTCAGCCTCGGGATCCGCTGCGTGATCTCGAACTGGGAGAGGGGTTGGTTGTTGTAGTCGGTGATCGTCGCGGCAACGAAGTCCGTGGTGGCCGACTGCATCCAGACGCTGCCACCGGGCTTGGAGCCGAACTCGATGTAGTTCGTGCCGTAGACGTAGTTGTACTCCTGCATGATCTGAGTTATGATCGGGTGAACCATCTGGGGACCAGCGGTCCAGGAGCAGTTCCCGATCACCATGTAGTAGCCTCGCTCCGCGCACTGGCGAAGCGTGGCGATGAACATCGGGTTGAGTTCACCCGAGGCGCCCGGGTCATACATCGGCGCGAGCAGGACCAGCGCGCCATCGGGCAGGTTCTGGATCGCATCATACGCCTTCTCCGCCATCGGGGACACCAAAACCGGGAGTCCGAGCGGGACGAAGACGGTGACGCAAACGAGCGCCACCGAGATCAGGTAGATGATCCGGCGGTCGATCTTCATCAATCTCTCCACTAGGAGACACCTCCTTCCGGAGATGAGCTTTCAAATCGAACTGGCCTAGACACGTGCTGTCACCGTTCCCTACCTACTGCGTTCCGGTTCCACCGATGTGGGCGCGCTCAAGACCGAGCATAATACGCAGAGCCGTCGCGAAGGCGCCGACGTAGGCGCCGATCAAGATGGCCCGCATGCCGGCCATGTTCAGGGTGCCCATCACCCAGGTGTTAACGAAGCTGCTCCAACCACTCCAGATCGCGTCACCAATCGGCGCCCGCCCCAACATGACAAACAGGGCGAGGACCAGCAGGATGGTGGCTTCCTTCGTCCGGACCCGGAAAGCCCTGTAGGCCGCGGACGTAATGAAGAACGCGACCAAGGAGAAGATGGCCGAGCCCAGCGGAACGTACATGTTGTCGTAGATCCAGGAGAAGTGCACTCCGGTGTGCTTCTCGATCATGCCGAGAATGAGATAGCCGTACATGCAGAGCAGCAGGACGATGCTGTAGAACCAGCCTTCCCGCTTGCGCTGGATGTACTTCCAGTGGATCGCCGACAGGTTGACGAAGCCAAGGGCCAAGGCGATGGCATAGCTGAGCTGGAACCAGTTGTTGAGCGGAGTCATGAGGTCCCACTGCTGGCCCAGGAAGAAGTACTGGGAGAACACCACGACCAAGGAGGAGAGAACGGTCACGATCATCGGACCCTCTTTACGCATCTAGACACCTCCTTTTCCGGTGAATACCCTTCCGCGGGTTGAACCTTGTACCTGGCGAACAACACATAGCCACTCCCGCCTTACTTGCTGAGCAGGCCAGCGAGGAAGGCGTTCCCTGGCGCAACCGTGGCGACAATGGTACCCGCGACGATCACGAGCCAGATGATCAACTTCAGCCAGTCCTGTCCGACGACGGTGCCGTTCATAACCGGCTCCTTGGACAGGTAGGCGCTGGCGGCGTAGATCTCCTCACCGATCAGGGCGTAGTCGCAAGCCGCGACGAAGAACGGGAGCTGGTGCGTGTTGGCCGTGCCACCGATCTGGATCATGCCCTGGAACGAACCCGTCTCAGCCAGGATCAACGACTCAGCGTAGAAGGAGCCGATCATCATGTTGGCGGCCGGACGCTCACGCTCGAAGACGTCGATGCAGGCGCCCGTAAAGGCGAACTGCTCGGCCGAGAGGAAGCGAACATCGTCCGGGTTGAAGGCGTCGGGACGACCTTCCTCGAGGTAGGCCTGGCGGGTAATTTCCTCGATGACCGCGTATGGAAGCGGATCGCATGTCAGGGCGAGGAAGCGTGTGTCGTACCGGGCGCACTGCCGGGCCACGTGGCTGATAATGCCAAGGGCGGCCAGGGTCTGCGGCTCGTCGATGCTGTTGATGCCCGGAATGAAGCTCACCGGGCGGCCCATCTCGGTGGCGCGACCGACAGCTTCGTCGACAGCCTCAAGACCGGCGATCTTCTTGATATCCGGAATCTTCTTGCCCGAGCGGGCACGAGAAACGAGAATCCAGATGAAGATGCCCAGTAGAAGGACCACGGCGAAGTCGACGATGCTGCCCTCGGAGAAAATCCCCAGGACGGGCTTCGCTTCTTCCTGCGCTAGAAACCACATCATGTTTTGTCTCACCTCCTGGACGTTGGACTTCACTGACCGTGCCTATCGCTACACTCCGCGGGAGGCGGAAGGGGTAACTCCCGGGAGAAATAGCCACGCTTCGGCGTGCTAAGCAAACCTAAAAAGAGATGCAATCCGACAATATCTCATTCTTTAATCACTCATCTAATCCTTCTGCGGCGACTAGTTTTTCTCTTGAGACCCAGCCGGCGCGTCCGTGCTCCCGGCCTCGTGGGCCTGAAGTCGCTGGCGGACGAGGTCCAAGACCTCCTGACGGTTGTCCCGGCTGAAGTAGACGGTCAGCCCCTTCAGGTAGCGCATGCGCAAATCAGTGGGGCGAAGATGCAGGTAGACTCCGTCGCCAAAGACGCGAACCTCGTCGAAGTCCTTCCAGCGGTAGCCGTCACGCGAGAAAAACACCCGTTGGTAGGCTTTCCTGTCGGTGAAGGTAAAGGTGGTGGGCATGTAGAGCGGACCGAGCGCGCCCCCGAGGAGCATGGCCGCCAGGATCACCGGCCCCAGTTGCCCGCCGAAGCCCCACCACACGGCGCCCAGACCGAGGACCGTCGCGAATAATCCCAGGGCGAAGGTCTTGGTATTGCGCCGCGCCAGCGATGAAGACCAGGTCAGAAGAGTGACCTCGGGTTCGTAGGCCGAGGAAATCCGGGCCGAGGACTGCTCCCGGTCGACCTTGTCCCCCTGACTGCCTTCAGCTTTCATGACCGACCTCCCCGACCGCCACGCAATATGGTCTGGACGACAATGTCCCTCTAGAAGGAACGTCTATTTCGTCTTGTCCTGGTTATTACCTTCAAGCTACCCGGTGCCTTCGAAGCGATTGGCGCTCCGGCCCGAGGTCCGTGGAAGCCGGTTCGGTCGAGCGAGATCTGGCCGCGCCTAGGGGCCGAGAAGCTCCGCTTCAGGCCTCAGACCCAGAAGAAGAGCCAGATTGGCCTTGGGATCAAGGCGGGGCACGATCTCCCCGCTGTTGCAGGTCAGGAGAGTGGTCACGCCCGGGCCGTGGCCGGCGATCTTCGAGTCGCTGTGGATGATGACGCCGACAATGATGGCCCCTCGCCGGTAGGAGCGACCATAGAATGAGGAGGCGTCGCGGATGGACACGATGTCCCCGTACCGCAGCTTGTCGAGTCCCAGCTTGGCCAGGACCGGGGGATCCTGGGTCGTGATGTCGTAGTCGCCGCTGTGCGACGTGGGCGCTCCCAGGCCCGAACCCATGAGATAGGCGGGCACCTCGGCCACGACCGGGACGGATAGCCTGGCCTTGCGGCCGCGGGTCGCGCCGTCAACGACTTCAAGGTTCAGCCGGTCCAGCAGATCGGGGTCGCAGTTCATGACCTTGACGGTCGAGAAGCCTTCGATTTCAAGCCCTTGCCCGCGGGCCCGGACGAGAATCTTGTCACCGATGGCCATTTTGTCGAGAACACTCGGTTCAAAGTCGATGATGACGTGTTCGATTCCGCCGTGCTTGCCGGTCACGACTCCGGACGACCCCTTGGCCTCGCCGGAGACGACGGTCGCGCGGTTACCGACGCAGGACAGGGTGTTGTAGGCGGTGTTGATCCTCTCGTCCTTGTCCTTCGTGCTCACGCCCGGCTCGATGTGGTCGCCGGCCCAGCCGTAGGCCGTGTCGCCGATGCGGACGTTGTAGACGATGCCCCCGGTGGCCGGGCCGACCCGGGCCACACCGTCGTAGCCCACGCGGTAGGTCTGGCTCATGACCGGCGCCGAAACCTCACCCTGAACCGAGATGGTGACGATCCTGTCCTGATTGGTCTTGGGTTTCACGCCGAACCCTCCTCTCAATACCCGTCCACGCTCAGGGCCATCGTGATCATGGCCCGGGCGGCTTTGAAAGCCACAATGAAGTCGTCGTGGGTGAACGACGCCGTCAGGGCATCCAACCGCTTGACGGCCGGAATCATCAGGGCAGCGTCGGTCATCGCCGTGTGGGTGAAGACAATCTCGAAGGTCGCCGGAACGGCCGGGGTCAACGGCTTGAGCTGCCCGATAAGACCGATCGCATCACATGCCGCCTCCTGAATGAGGGCGTTGGCTTCCTCAAGAGGCAGGCACCGAGCGGCATAGCGGCCGCAAGGCGCCTTCACCGCCACGGTTTTCACTCCGGGAAGAACGGCGGAAGCCTCGGCCACGGCCTCAGTGTCCCCGGCCACGAGCAGTATGGGCACACCGTAGTAGCCGGCGATGTAGGCGTTCATGACGATCTCCCCGGCCGGCTGACCGTTGATGCGAAGGGCGTGGATCGCCCGGCTGGAGTAGGTGTGGTTGAGGACCCCGAGTGTTCCCATGCGCGAATGGTAGCCGATGAAGAAAACGCCGTCGAAGCCGTCGGCGACACCCTGCATCATGCTGAGAGGCTTGGGCGAGCCGGTGATGAGGTGGGCGCTCGGGTGAAGCTCTTCGATGAGGATATTGCGCATGCCCCCGTGGCTATCGTTGACCAGGACGATTTCCGCGCCTCCCTGGAGGGCGCCGCCCACGGCGGCGCTGACCTGCTTGGTCATGAGGCGCCTGGCGCGAGCGTAGTCTTCACCCGCGCCCGGCCCGGAGTGGTCATTGTGAACCACGCCGCTGATGCCCTCGATGTCGCAGGAGATGAAGAGGCGCTGGATCTGGTGCTGTGTCTGGTGGTCCCCGCTCATTGCCGATCAGACCTCCTCGCTCTAGGTGCATAACCCCGCCGGCCCCGCGGGTGAAGACGGAAAGCCGACGTAACCCTACGGGTGTAGACTAAGAATCGCCTCGGTGACGCCGATGACGTCGCCACGATTGTTCGTGTTCGTGGGACGGCGGAAAGATTCCAGGGCAACCGCCCCCTCGGGGGTGAGAAGCCCCAGATGCTCGATGACCCTGATCGCCGCGGGGTAGGTGGCTCGGGAACCGCCGTCGTCAATTTTGAGGGCGCAGCCGATGCCCCGCCCGGGCACCCCGAAGCAGTAGACCCCTTCGGCCCCGCCCTTAGCCACTACCGGCGCGGCTCTCATCAAGGCCGTGCAGAAACGATCGGTTCCGCCGACCATCTCCGGGTGGGCCCGCATGGCCTGGGCCACAAGGATGGCCGCCTTGACCCGAGCCGGCGGGAAGCGGAAGGCCGGGTCGTCCGGGCTTGCGAGACGGGCGAAGGCCTTGGCCATGTAGCAAAGAGGCAAGGCGAAAACCGACACACCGCAGCCGTCCTTAGCCACTCCGATCTTCGAGAGCGGGTAGGTGGAGACGGCGGCGATGTTCTCCAAGCATAGCTTCTGGACCGGGTGATCCTCCCGCCAGTAGTCGTCAAGACGCCACCCCATGTGCTTGGCCAGGGCCAGCATTCCGGAGTGCTTGCCGGAGCAGTTGGAGTGCACGGCCGTGGGCTTCCGTCCCTCGCGCAACAAAGCGTGAGCCGACGGAGCGTGGGTCGGAAAGTGCGTCCCGCAAGCCAAGTGGGACTCGTCCAGGCCCAGCTTGGCCAGGATGCCGCGGACCGTTTCGACGTGATAAGCTTCGGAACTGTGTGAAGCGCACATGATCGCCAATTCCCGCTGGCTGAGCCCGAAAGCCTCGTAGGCGCCGGACTCGACGACGGCCAGGGCCTGGATGGGTTTGGCCGAGCTGCGCATAAAGGTGTAGCAGTCCGGGTCGCCGGCCGCGGCCAGGATCTCGCCCCTTGTGTTGACGACGGCGATGGAACCCCGGTGGACACTCTCGACGTGATGGCCTCGCCTGACCTCCACTAAGACCTCCGACATTTCCGCTCTCCCCCGATGGTATGTCTCTCTGGAATCCGCGCCGCCCGGCGACCGGCAGGCGCGGGGCCGACCGGCGTAATCGGCCGACAACTTACAGACGCCCGTGCCGGCGAAGGATGCTGACGACGTCTTCTATGGGCAACGCGTGACGCACATTGCCGTCGCGGCCGATCATTGTTGTGGCCGCGAACAGAGTGTTGATGATGGCTTCCTCGGTCACCTCCGCCGCGGCCTGAAAGAGCGGCCCGAAGTGGCGATCGTCTTCGGCCAGGGCTCGGTGAAGCAGGATCGGCTGCTCCGGGTAAGCCGGCTCGAGATCGGCGGTGCTGAAGGCCAGGACGAAGTCGCCGCTGCCGTGTGCCCCGACCGATCCGGTTCGGGCGAGACCGAAGGTGGCCCGGCGGGACACGCGCGTGAGCTGACGCGAAGTCAGTGGGGCATCGGTGGCCAGGACGATCATGATCGATCCGCCCGGAACAGCGGCCTCCGGATCTCCCGCGGTGGCCGACTCCTCCGAGGTGGCCGGCTCACCCTCGGGGCTGGGCCAGCCGGCTTCCTCCAGAGCCCGGCCGACGGGGACCCCGTCGAGGCGAAACTCGGAGAGGCGGCCGAAGTTAGCCACAACCAGGCAACCCATGGTGAAGCTGGTGGCCGCGGCGAGGGCCCCCGGCGGCCCGGCCCCGCCTACGGCGGTAGCCGCGTTGCCCTTGGCCCCGCGGGTCTCGAAGGTGATCACCCGCGACGAGGCGCCGAGGCCACCCTTGAAACCAAGGCAGGACATGCCCGTGCCCGCCCCGACGTTGCCCTCGGCCACCGGACCGCCCCTGGCCCCCGCGAGAGCCCGCAGGCAGTCGGCTTCGGTCACGCGCCGGCTTCGGATGTCGTTAAGGTAGGCGTCGGAACACTCCCCCACGACGGGGTTGACCGTTCCGCCACCCAGACCGATCTCCGGGTTACGTTCCAAGGAGTAGCTCACCAGGGCGTTGGCCGCGGTCCAGACGCTGAGGGTGTTGGTCAGGAGAATGGGTGTCTCGAGAAGGCCGAGTTCGCCGAGTTGGACCAGGCCGACACTTTTCCCGTAGCCGTTGAACACGAAATGGCCCGCGCGCGGGCGATCCCGGTAGACATTTCCCGCGTGAGGGACGATGGCCGTCACCCCGGTGCGGGCCAGGGTGACGTGCCCCACCAGAAGGCCGGGGACGTCGGTGATGGAATTGAGCGGGCCGCAAGGAAGGCGGCCGAGGGCGACACCGATGTCCCTGGCTTGAGGCCTGAGCGCCGTCGGGGAGGACCTCCTTACTACTCGCCGCTCCGCCGGCGAGCGGCGGCTTCCACCAGGCCGACGAAAAGACTCAGAAACACGCGCTCTTGCTCCCAAAGGTTTTCCGGATGCCACTGGACCCCGAAGGCAAACCCGTCCTGGCCCGACATCGTTCCGACGCTTTCGATGGCCTCGATCACCCCGTCGGGGGCGGTGGCCGAGATCACGAAACCTTCCGGGAGCCGGGAGATGGCCTGGTGATGGAAGGAGTTGACCTTGATCAGGCCCTGGCCCAGACGGCCGGCCACAAGAGTGCCGGGCCGCACGTCCACGAAATGAGTGAGGGCGTTACGTGGCGCGAGTTGCCGGTGTTTCAGGACATTCTCTTTCTGCGAGCCAAGATCCTGATAGAGACTACCGCCGGCGGCGATGGCCAGAAGCTGGACACCTCGGCAGATGCCCATAATCGGAGTCGCGTGGGCCAGGGCCGCCCGGACGAGGGCCATCTCGAAAACATCGCGGGCCGGCTCGAGGATCCCGAGTCCGGGAATGGGCGCTTCTCCGAAGTACTCGGGGTCGACGTCGCCCCCACCGGTGACGAGGACCCCGTCGACCGAAGCCAGAACCTCGGCGGCTAGGCTTCTCGCGGTGGCGGCGGCTTCCTGGCTTCTGGCCCGGCGGACCCGGTAGGGAACTGGGATGACGAGCGGCAGCCCGCCCGCCTCCTCCACCGCGGCCGTGTAGTCCAGGCCGACTTGCGTGGCCCGAGTCTTGGCCTCGTCGAAACCACAAGTAATGGCGATGCGTGGCGCCGTCATGGGGTTAGGACTCTCCCGTCTCCTGGCGATGTGCCTCAGCCGTCTCCTGGCGATGTGCCTCAGCCGTCTCCTGGCGATGAGCCTCCGCCGTCTCCACGAGGTACCTATCCAGGGCCTCCGCTTGGGCCATGAGCCCCGGGGCGCCTCCGGTGTGAACGAACAGAACGTTGGACGTCGTGGGTAGGGCGCCTTCGCGAGCGAGGCCAATGAGGCCAGAGAGAGCCTTGCCGGTGTAGACCGGGTCCAGGATGAGGCCCTCGGTGCGCGCGGCCAGGAGGATGGCCTCCCAGCCGGCCTGGGTTGGAATGGCGTAGCCCTCACCCACATACTCGCCGTGCACGAGAGCGGGCGGAGCGGGGTTTGGCCGGAGGCCGAGCAAATCCGCGGTCGACCTGACCAGAGCGTCGACCCGGGCGGCGGCCGGTCCGGCGGGACGGCTGACGCTGACCCCGTGGACGGTGGTCCCGGGCAGGAAGAGAGCGGCCCCGAGTTGGAGGCCGGCGTGGGTGCCGCCTGATCCCGTCGTGACAAAAACGTGATCGAAGAAGACGCCTTCAGTCTGGGCCTGACTGGCGATCTCCAGGGCGCAGACGAGGTAGCCCAAAACCCCGATCGGGTTGGAGCCACCCAGGGGAATGATGTAAGGGCGCCGACCCCGGGCCGTCAGGCCCTCGGCGACCTCCCTCATGGCCCGGTCGACGGCCTCGTCCGAGTCGTCGGCCAGGGTGACTATCTCCGCCCCGTAGAGGCGGTCCAGCAGGTAGTTGCCTTGCGGAGGAGCCTCGGGACGGCCGATCTCCGCCAGAACCAGGACAACCTCGAACCCAAGCCGGCGGCAGGCCGCCGCCGTGAGACGAGCGTGATTACTCTGCCGGGCGCCGGTCGTGACGATGGTGTCGGCGCCCTGCCGGACCGCGTCACCGAGAAGATACTCGAGCTTGCGGACCTTGTTGCCCCCGAGACCCAGGCCGGTCAGGTCGTCGCGCTTGACCCAAAGGTGCGGGCCCCCGACAGCCGCCGACAATCTCGGGCACTCTTCGAGCGGGGTCGGCCAGGCGCAAAGGCTCGCGCGAGGACGGTCATAGAGGTTCATTCCGAGCCACCTCCGAGGGGGGCGCATCCGAGGATGGAGCGCACGGCTACCGGCCGCCCGTCCCGCAGGAAAACGCGGGGCACACGACGGCCGACTGTGGAGACGATGTCGTAGCTAATGGTTTGACAGGTCGCCGCCAGCTCCTCCGCTCCTATGGCGACCGGAGGTAGAAAGGCCGCGGGCGACGGGCCGCCGGAGTGAGCCTGCCGACCCATCAGGACGACCTCGTCGCCGGGCTGGGCCTCGGGCACGGTGTCGAGGCAGACCATGAAGTGGTCCATGCAGACGCGGCCCAGGACCGGACAACTCACTCCCCGGACCAGCACGCGGCCGCGACCCGACAGGATCCGACGGTAGCCGTCGGCGTAGCCCAGGGGAAGGGTGCCGATCCGGGTTGGGTGGTCGGTGACGTGCTCCCTTCCGTAGGAGATGGGCGTGCCGGCCGGGACGCTCTTGACCTGGACCAGCCGGGACTTCCAGGTCATGGCCGGGATGAGATCGAGCCGCGAACGGTCGACCTCGCCGGAGGGGTAGAGCCCGTAGAGGGTAAGGCCCACGCGGACGAGGTTGTGAGCCGTCTCGGGGAAACCCATGAGTCCGGCGCTGTTGGCGGCGTGCCGCCAGCGGAAGGCGAGACCCTCCCGGGCGCAGCCCTCCAGAAAGGCGTCGAAGAGACTCGCCTGGCGATGGGTGAAGGTTGTGTCGGCCTCGTCGCTGGTGGCGAAATGGGTGTAGACTCCCTCAAGCGTGAGCCCGTCCAGGCCCGAAAGGCAAACGGCCAACTCGACCCCTTCCTGGTCGGGGGTGACGCCGAGGCGGCCCATGCCCGTGTCCACCTTGAGATGGGCCCGCGCCGTAAGACCGAGGTGGCGCCCGGCGGCGGCCAGGGCCCCGGCTGCCTCCAACTCGAAGACAACCGCGGTCAGGTCGTGGGCCACGATGGCCTCGGCCTGCACCGGGGTGGAAGCGCTCAGGATCAGGATGGGAGCGGTGATGCCCGCCCGGCGGAGTTCGATGGCCTCCTCGAGGGCGGCCACGCCAAGCCAGACCGCGCCGCCGTCGAGAACCGCCCGGGCGCACTCCACGGCCCCGTGACCGTAAGCGTCGGCCTTGACCACGGCCATGACAGCGGCCGGAGCGGCCAGGTTGACGAGACGCCGGGAATTCTCGGTGACGGCGTCCAGCGAAATCTCGGCCCAGGTTGGGCGGTGCAAAGCCTCCCACCGGTAACCGGGGCCGGACGCCTGGTGACGACCTGGGTCAAGCGGAAGCTCAACGGCGACGGGACCGTACTGGCCGTCTGGCCCGGTCATGGCCTCCAGGGCTCGGGGTAGGCGGTGGGCAATGTCCGAAGCCAGAAGACCCCGGCCGCCGATCTCCCGGGCGGCCAGATCGCCCGCCAGACCGTGGGCGGAGACCCCGGCCAGGGCCGCCTCAAGCGGCGAGCACCCTTGGGCCAGGAGAGAGCCGATGGCCCCGGCCAAGACGTCGCCGCTTCCCGCGGAGGCCATGGCTGGGTTGCCGGTGGCGTTCACCCAGGCTTGACCATCCGGCGAGGCGACGACGGTGCCGGCGCCCTTGAGGACAACGATGACGCCCCAGGCGGCGGCCGCCCGGCGGGCGCTCCCGAGCCTGTCGGCCTGGATGGTCGCCGTGGGGAGACCGGTCAGGCGGGCCATCTCCCCTGGATGGGGAGTAACGACGATCCTCGCGGCGGCGGCGAGGAGGCTGGTGACGGCGTCGGGTCCGGCCAGGGCCATGGCGTTCAGGGCATCGGCGTCGAGAACCACGGGCAGGCGCCGGCCGGGACCGCGAAGCGTGGCCGCGACGAAGGCGGCAATGTCCGGGGTGGCGCCCAGACCCGGACCGATGACGAGCGAGGCCTTTGGCGCTGCCTCGCGGGTGGTTCCGGCCAGAACCAGGGCCAGATCGCCGGCGGCGGCGCCGGGAAGACGCCCGTCCGACCCTTGGGGCAGCCCTCTGGTCAGAAGCTCGGGCAGGGCGATAGCCACGACCTCCCGGCAGCCCTCCGGGCAGACCACGGTGGCCAGACCCGACCCGGACCTCAGGGCCCCGAGCCCGGCCAAGACAGCCGCCCCGGTGTACCCGGGCGAACCGGCCACGATCCAGACGTGGCCGAAGGTTCCCTTGTGTCCGGCCCGCGGACGGGTGGGCAAGAAGGCGCCGGCCTCGCCGGGCAGGAGCCAGTGAGTGGACGGGCGCCCCAGGCAGGTTTCGGGCAGGCCGATGGGCGCGAGATAGAGGCGGCCGACGTAGCCGGCGGCCTCGGGAAGGACCAGTCCGAGCTTGATCCCCCCGAGGGCAACGGTAGCGTCGGCCCGGACGCAAGGGCCGGGGGCCTGTCCGGTATCGGCGTCGAGACCGGAGGGGAGATCGACCGAGAGAACGAACGGGCGACGGGTGGAGTCTCGGCCGCCGGCTTCGTTGAGAAGGCCGATGAGCGCGGCCGCGGGCCCGCGGGGCGCGCCCTTGGCGCCGGTCCCGAGAAGAGCGTCGATGACCACGGCCGAGCCGGCCAGGCGCGGGCTGAGATCTGTCGACGACCCGGCAAAGACCCGCGGGCGGGCCAAGCCGCCTTCGACGAGGGCTTTGAGGTTGGCCAGGGCCTCGCCCGTGAAAGTCTCGCCCGGCTCGGCCAGGATGACTTCGACATCTAACCCTCGCCGGGCAAGGTAGCGCGCGGCGACCAGGCCGTCGCCGCCGTTATTGCCCTTTCCCGCCAGGATGGTGATGGACGCTCCCGGCTGAGCCAGCCTGGCCGCCACTTCGGCCACGGCCCGCCCGGCTGTCTCCATGAGCCGAAGCCCGGGAACGCCGGACTCGGCCGCCAGACGGTCGGCCTCCCGCATCTCGGCCGCCGAGAACAGGCAGACCATCTGGGCGCCTCCAATCGAGGTAACCGCGAATGTTCGGAGGGTTCGGCCAGCCGCGGGTGTTATCCTTGTCCCGGGAAGGGAAGAGGCACTCGCCACCGGTGAAGGGAATATCCACGCGCCGCCGGTGAAGGGAAGACTCGCCGGCGTCGGATTCTCTACGGCCCCAGGCAAATGACTTGGGCGGCCGCGATACCCTTGATATGGGTCAGACTGACGAGAACGCGGGTGACCCCAAGCTCCTCGGCCCGGGCGAGGGCTCGCCCGCTGAGGACGATCTCAGGCCGGCCCGACTCGGCCTTCACGACCTCGACCTCATGCCAGCCGAGACCCGGCAGACCCTGGCCGGGCCGGCCCCGGCCCAAGGCTTTGAACACGCCTTCCTTGGCGGCGAAGCGGGCGGCGAGCCGCTGGGCTCGCCGCCCGCGGCCAAGGCCCGCGTCGGCCACTTCGCCCGGCGTGAAGAGACGGTCCAGAAACGCCTGACCCCAGCGATCCATGGCTCGTTCGATTCTGGCCGTCTCGACAAGATCAAGACCAATGCCGACAATCACGTCGCCCTCTCTCCCCTCGACCCCAAGGTCAACCCTTCCGCCGTCCGGACGGCAGACCCATATCTACCCGCCCTTCGGCGCCTTCCCCAGGGTGGCGGCGTAAACCACGAAGTCATTCTCCCCGTCGAGACCGAGGACGATGTTAAACTCGTCGTCGAGGAAGGCCCCGACGGCGCAGCAGCCGGCTCCGACGGCCTCGGCCGCCAGGTAGAGGTTCTGGCAGACGTGACCGGCGTCGAGAAACAGATAGCGGTAGGAGCGCTCCCCGTACCGCCAGACCATCCGGTAAGGGTCCGCGGCCCAGATGAACGTGGCCGCGCTCTGGGTCACGTACTGGCCGAAGCAAGCGGCCGCGACCCGATCAGCGACACTCTCGTCGAGATCCTCGGCCACGAGCTTGTGGGGGATGGCCACGAAACGGTAGAGCCCCGGCGCCAGGCCCGCCACACGGTTACACAGGACGTAGGTCTCGAAGGCGTGGCGCGACCCGGCCGAGGGCACGGTGCGGAGGGTGGCCGGCCTTGGCAGGACCTCCCGGACCCCTTGGGAGCACCAAAGAAGGTAGGACAACTCGCCTAGGGTGAACGGCTCGCCGGAGTACTCTCGGATGCTCCGCCGCCTGCCTATCGCCTCCGTAAGATCGACAGCCCCGACCTTCACCCGTGTTGGCGCCGGAAGGTCGATGAGGGTCTGGTCCGGGCGGGGTCCCTTCTCCAGGGGTGGCTGGGGCAAACCCTTCGACTGATCGGATGGTCCCAGGTTCGGGTACTCCGTCTTCTCCATGAACTCGCGGCCGGCGGACTTACTCAAGCTGCCCACTCCTTCCCTTGGCCGGGTTCTCGTTCCCCCGGCCCGGTTCTCCTTACCGTAGGCCTGGCTTAGGTTGTCCGAGAAGTGGTGAACGACAACTCCAGGACGCCCTCAAACCCGTCCGGGCCGTGGACGGGAATGAGAATGTTGTGCTTGGTCCGGCCGCTCTCGATTGGTCGGCTGTAGACCTCGGGCTCGGTTGAGCCCTTGTTCCACTTCTCATACAGAGCGTTGATCCTGGTCACGGATTCGGGTTTATGGCAGTTCTCGACGATACTCCGCCCAACGGCGGTCACGATGTCTTCCTGCTTCCGACCGGCGGCGTTGACGTAGGACAGAACCTTGTCCCGGTCGGCCAGCCAGGCCGGGGTAGCCAGCCACTCCAGAATCCGGGCCGGATCAGGTCGGGCGGTCTCGGTGGGCATGGTCAATCCTCCTTGGTCGCGAAAGTTCGCCCCAAACGGTCGAAGTCCGCCCGCCCGAGGTCGAAATCCCCGCCAAATCCGGGCCGATTGATGGCGTGGCCCCCTCCCTGGCGTCGAATTCGGTCGGTCGATCGCGGGCCACGTCCTCCCTGGCGTCGAATCCGGTCGCCAGATGGAGTGGCACGGAAAAAGCGCCAGAAACCTACAGGAACTTTATGGGTACAGTGGAACCCTCTAGGCGGAGATCGCGAGACCAAACCGCGGGTGCCCGGCAGAGCCGCGAGGTGGCCCTGGGAGGTGATGGCGCGGGCGCGGGCCCCGGAGGCACTCCGCGGCCAAGGCATCCTCGCGATCTCACACGCAAGGAGGTGCACAGAATGAGAAAACGTTTCGGGCTGGGTCGTCTCTTGTTGGCCATGGCCCTCGTATCGCTCGTGGCTGTCGTCGCCCTCGGACCGGCCATCGCCTTCGCCGGCCAGGCGACACCCCCCGGGCTCTCTGAGGAAGGCCCTCCGGGTCTGGCTCACCGGTTCATGGACCGGGACGGGAACAAGATCTTCGACCGTCTCGATAAAATGGTCGGCACGGCCGGACCGGAAGACAAGATCCCGGTCATCGCCGTCTTCAATCGGCCGACAACAGTTAACCAGCTCCAGGGTCCTCTGGGGGCCTTCAAGGTCAACCAGACCTACGAGAACCTGCCCTTCCTGGCCATGGACCTCACCCCGGGCCAGATCCAGGCTCTCTCCAAAATGCCGTTCATCAAGCAAGTAGAGTATGATGAACCGGTTTCGATCTGCATGGGCACGGCCTCCACTTGGTTCGGGGTCACCAAGGCCCGGACAGACTTCGGCGTGACCGGCGACAAGGACGGCAACCCCGCGACCTACAGCAAGAACGACATCGTCGTGGCCGTCATCGACACCGGCATCGACCCGAACCACGTCGACCTCGACGGCGGCAAGATCATCGCCTGGAAGGACTACATCAACAGCCAGACGACACCTTACGACGATCACGGCCACGGGACTCACTGCGCCGGTATCGCCACCGGCGAAGGTCAGGGCGACTCAACCTATCGCGGTGTCGCCCCGGGCGCGGCCCTCATCGGCCTCAAGGTCCTCAACTCGTCCGGCTCCGGCTCCACCAGCACCATCCAGGCCGCCGTGGACTGGTGCATCACCAACCGGGTTCTCTACGGCATCGAGGTCATCAGCATGTCCCTCGGCTCCACCGGCAGCTCGGACGGTAGCGACAGCCTCAGCCTGGCCCTCAACTCGGCCGCGGCCAACGGCATCGTGCCCGTCGTGGCCGCCGGCAACGCCGGTCCGGCCAAGTACACCATCGGTTCGCCGGCCGCCGCCGCCGACGTCATCACCGTCGGAGCCATGGCCGACTGCGGAGAGGCCGGCTTCTCCCTGGCCTACTTCTCCAGTCGCGGCCCGACGGCCGACGGGCGGACCAAGCCCGACATCGCCTCGCCTGGTGTGAACATCATGGCCCCCAAGGCGGGGACCACGAACCAGTACGTGAGCATGAGCGGAACCTCGATGGCCACGCCCTTCACCGCCGGAACGGTGGCCCTAATGCTGGCCGCCAACCCGTCCCTTACGTCGGCCCAGGTGAAGACTCTGCTTCAGAACACGGCCATCGACTGGTGCACGACCGGTAAGGACATCGACTTCGGCTCCGGCCGTCTCGACGGCTATGAGGCCATCCGGCAAGCCGGGTCCTACACCGGCGCCGGCCCGACCGTTCCGCAGCACCAGTTCCAAAGCGGTACCCTGAGCGCGGCCGGGGCCTACCAGACCTACGACCTCGCCGTCACCTCGACCAGCTACCCGATCGCTCTGACCATGATTATGACCAACTGGTCGAGCTCCACCACCCCGAACTTCAACCTCTACCTCTACAACCCATCAGGCACCCAGGTGGCCGCGGGCACGGGTTCCACCCGGCAGGAAACCATCGGCTACACGCCCACCGTCACCGGGACCTACCAGGTGAAGGTTCTCTCCTCCACCGGCAGCGGACCCTACACTCTGGATATCAGTGCCGGTCTCGGCACGCCGCCCGACAACCCGCCCACCGTCAGCATCGCCAACCCGGCCGAGGGCGCGACCGTCTCCGGGACCTACGCGGTTACGGTCCAGGCCAGCGACGACAAGGGTGTCTCTAAGGTCGAGGTCCAAATCGACAGCGGATCCTGGAACGACATCACCTCGACCCTCTCCGGCGGGTACTACACCTACAACTGGAACACGACCGCCTACTCCGACGGCGCCCACACCGTGACCGCCCGGGCCACCGACACGATCGCCCAGACGGCGACCCACAGCCACGGCTGCACGGTCAACAACACGACGCCCGACAACCCGCCCACAGTCAGCATCGCCAACCCGGCCGAAGGCGCTACCGTCTCCGGGACCTACGCGGTGACGGCTCAGGCCAGCGACGACAAGGGTGTCTCCAAGGTCGAAGTCCAGATCGACACTGGATCCTGGAACGACATCACTTCGACCCTGTCGGGCGGCTATTACACCTATAGCTGGAACACGACCGCCTACGCCAACGGCGCCCACACCGTGACCGCCCGGGCCACCGACACCATCGGCCAGACGGCGACCCATACCCACAGCTGCACGGTCAACAACGCCTCGTCCACGGTCCACACTCTCAACCTGAGCGGGACGGTGACCTCGGCGGTAAAGGACGCCAACTTCTACTTCAACGTCGCCAGCACCGGCTACATCTACACGACCCTCTCCTGGAGCACCACGGCCGACCTCGACTTCTACGTCTACGCTCCCAATGGAACTCTCATCGGCCAGGCCTACACCCTGGCTAAGCCCGAGGTCCTCCGGACCTACACCGACACCTACGGCACCGGCACCTACCGAATCCGGGTCAACCTCTACAGTGGCGTCGACACCTCCTTCACTCTCAAGATCGAGGGCTACGAGAAGAAGACCTCGACCGGCACTGTCGACCTCTTCACCCCCGATAGCTGGAAGTACGTGGCCTGTGACTACACCGGAACGTCTCTCTTCCGGCTCAGCTGGCCCGGCGGGATTCTCTACGACCTCGACTTCTACGTCTACGATCCGTCCGGCAACTACCATGACCGCGCCTACACTATCTTCAACCCCGAGACCCTCTGGGTGACAATCGACCAGACGGGGACCTGGCAGGTCAAGGTCAACATGTACTTCGGCATCTCCGTCAACTACACGCTTGAGGTCTACGTGCCTGAGGACAATCTAAGCCAGTAGACGGCGAGCAAGTAGGGAGCGCCCGGAGCGCGAGCAGCGGACGCAAGCAGCGCGCGAGCAGCGGGCGCGCGCGGCGGGGCCGGCGCCTTTCGGCGCCGGCCCCGCCGCGCTCAGGCAATCTCTGCCCCGTCAGGAGGCTCGGTTTCGGGCCGGTCCAGAGCCTGCCGGGCAAGTTCTCGGCTTAGTGCGGCCGGCCGCCGGGCGAGGCGATCCGGTCGCGGTGGGCGCGTAGGAGGTTTGGGTAGACTGGAGTGGAAGTTCATGGGAGGCTCCGCTGCCTGATGGGAGGCTGCGCCTCTGCACCTCATCCACCTTGGCTTGACCAACGCCCTGCGTAATCTGGGCCGCAGCCTGCTGAGCGTCGTGGCCATGGCTCTGGCCGCCTTCATGATGACGGCCTCGCTCACCGTGGCCCAGGGCTACACGCCCCAGAGGGCCGAGGCCTACCGGAACTTTCTCGGCGGGGACATCCTCGTCTACCCGGCCTGGACCTGGCCGGCGGAGGCCGATCTGGAGAGTCTCCGGCCGGGGGATCTCACGCTGTCCGCCTTCTCCGCTTCGTTCGGTAGCCCCCTCCGCTACTTCCACCCCAACTACTACACCGATGGCTACCTGACCGCCGTCGAGGGCGGGGCGCCCCGCTACTCCATGTTCGAGAGCCGGGCCGAGTTCGAAGCCACCATCGCCGTCATTGCCACCAAGTCCAACGTGACGGCAGTCGTCCCCTACGTTGGCTTGCCGGTTATCCGGGCCACCCTGGGCGGCAGAGCCGTGTTCTCGGAGGACTGGGTGGTGCGGGCCTGTCCCCCGGCTCTCTTGGCCGGACCCAATGGAGAGTTCCCGCCCGTCTGGGCCGATGTCTTGCGGGCCGGCGGCAGCGGCACGGAGCACGGCGCGACCTTGAAAGTCGGGCGGTGGCTCACCGGAGTCGAGGACGGCTTGGTGATGATCGTCAACTACCGCGTGCCGGGGATGGGCGGCGACTACGCTCTCGACCAGAAGATCCGGCTGAGCTTGCCAGGTCTCCTGCCGGCCGGGGCGGGACGGCCGACCCGGTTCGCCGATCCGCGGGAGGCCGTCGAGGTGGAGTTGACCGTGGTCGGCGTCTATGACCTGCCGAGCCGTGTCCTGACCTGGAAGGATAAGATGGGGGTGGACCAGAGCGAGCAGCTCTACTGGCAGGCGCCCGAACTACTCGTCCCGCCCAAGACGATGGAACACCTGCTCAGCATGCTTGGCGCCGGCCCAGGGGACATTCCCCCGGTGGGAGCGCTTCTCGTCTCGCTTCAAGACCAGTCCCAGGCCGAGGCGACCGCCGGCGAGATTCGTCAGTCTGTATCCGGCCTCTCGGTAGTCAGCGTGGCCCGGGAGACGACCTACGCCAACCAGCGCCGGCTTCCGGAGCCGATCCTCCAGTGTCCCTTGGACGCGCTCCCCAAACCGCCGCCCGTGGGCCAGCCGGTCATTCCGGCCGAGACCAGCGGGCTCTTCGGCCTCATTCTCTTTGGCTTCGCCGGCCTCCTGGCCGCGGGGAGCGGCACCCTCCTTGTTCTCAAGCGCCGGGCCGAGTTCGCCATCCTCAAGGCCATCGGCCTGCGCAACTATGAGGTGGGTCTCGTCGTCGTGGTCGAAGCCGTGACCCTGGCGACCGTGGGCTGTCTAGCAGGTTTTGGCGTGGGCCTGGTGGGTTCGCTGCCGAGCCTGCTGGCTAACGGGGTCGACCTGGGCCTGGCCCTGGCCTGGCTCGGCCGGACCTTCGGTCTCGTCGTCGCTACCACTCTGGGTTTTGCCGTGGTCTTTTCTCTCGCTCCGCTGATCCGTACGCTACGGATCACAGTCATGGAGGTTGTGAGAACCGATGAGTAAGGCCATCCGACGCCGGACGACGGTGAAGCTTGGAGTCGGCAACACTGTGCGGGGCAGGGGACGTCTTGTCATCCTGGTCCTGATCCTGGCCGCGTCGCTCGTGGTCAGGACGGCGGTCTCCCTAGTCCAAGTGAGCCTTTGCCGGGAGGCGGTCGGGACCGTGACCTGCTCGGGGCCCCTGCCGGCGGGCTTCACGTCCCTGACCATCCTGCCAGATCTCGCCCCCGTCGCTGATAGCCTTCCCACCCCCGGTGGACACTCCGTCGACCTCGGGGGACCGGCCTTCCCAGCTCCGTCCACCTCCGACCCCGCGTCGGCGCCGATTGTGGGGCGATGGGAACAGGCCTTCGGGCCGACCGGCTACCTGGAGCTGGTTCGCCTCTACCCCAGTGACGCCGGAGATGCTCCTGAGCGGGCCTGGTTTGTCGAGATTCGTGGCCGTTTCCCGCTGGAACCGGACGAGGTGGCCATCCCCGAGACCCTGGCCGACCTGACCGGTCTTGGGCCGGGGGACTCCCTGGGTTTCGGGACCCAGCCCCTGATAGTCTCCGGAGTCTACAAGCCCCTGGGCGTCGGTCCGGCTTGCCAATGCCTTCTTTCCGTGCCCGACCCGGCCCAGGCCACAAACGTAAACTTCAGCCTGAACCGCGAGACGGACTCCCACGGCCGCCTGAAGATCTCCCAGACCCAGACAGCTATCGGCTACTCCCAAACCACGATCATCTCCGCCGGCTTCAAGTCAGGCGCCGGGGCGGGAGGTTGGGAGCGCGTCAGCGGAAGACCGGTCAAGGAGAGAACCGAGGCCCTGGCCCAGGCCGTCTACCACGCCCAAGGCACGGCGGTGAACCTCGGCTTCGCCCTGGTCGGGGTGGCCGTGTTCCTAATCCTGATCATAGCCCTGCACGACAGGCGCCGAGAACTCGCCTCCTACAAGCTGGCCGGAGTGGACGCCGTCGGGGCCGCTTCCGTCCTGGGGGTCGAACTGGCCCTGACCTGCGGTCTGGCGGTGGCTGTCGCCGGACCTGTCTTCTGGCTGGTGGCCGCCTGGCGTCTCGTTCCGGCTCATCCGTCGGTGACGCCACTTCTCGTCGGAGCATTTGTCGTAAACCTCGTCTGGGTTACCCTCACCGTGGCCCTCGCGGCCCTTTACCCCCTCCTGCTGGCGGCTGTGGCCAGTCCCAGCCAACTCCTGGCCGGGCAAAGGATATTTCTCTTTCGCCGCCGGCGAGAACTGCGGGGTTGGCTCGAGTAGCCCTCGCCCGCGACCCTCGCCCGCGACCCTCGCCCGCGAATTCAAGGATTTCCTGCCAGAAGATGGCAGGGAATCCCCAGGGAGTGACGAATCCTGCGCTCCTACACGCGCGAGCGGCTGTTTGGTCAGCAGCCACTGAATGCACGGAAAGCCCGGCGCTCTGGCGCCGGGCTTTCCGCCTTTCACAGGGTCTCCATGAGAGCCGGAAGCGCGGCCCAGAGAATCCAGGCGCTCGTAGCGACGACAAGAACCCCGACGGCCGCCGCGAAGGGGCGATGAGGAAGCCGGGTCGTCGTCCAGGCCGCCAGGGGGGCGGCCACCACCCCGCCCAGCATGAGGCCGGCAACGATCCTCCAGTCCTGGATGCCGATGACCAGGAGGAAGATCAGAGACTCGGCCAGGGCCACAAAGAACTCGGTGAAGGTCACCGAGCCGACCGTGTAGCGAGGCGGGTTGCCGCGGGCCAGGAGGGTCGACGTCACGACCTGACCCCACCCGCCGCCTCCCAGGGCATCACAGAACCCGCCCACGAGACCCAAAGCGGGAAGGTTCGACCGGACCTCCCGAGTCGGCAAGCGCCTCAGGGTGCGGGCGAGGATGGCCAAGCCCATGACCAGGATGTAGGCGGCGACCACCGGACGGAGGTAGACCGTGGGAACGGAGACGAGAACGTAGGCCCCCAGGACCCCGCCGGCGACCCCCGGTAGAAGGAGCCCCCTTACCGTGGCCCCTCTTACGTTACCGAACCGCCAGTGAGATAGTCCCGAGGCGGCGGACGTGGCGATTTCGGCCATGTGGACACTGGCGCTGGCCACGGCCGGGACGTAGCCGAAGGCGAGCATGACGGTGCCGGAGAGAAGGCCGTAGGCCATGCCCAAGGCGCCGTCGATGCTCTCGGCCACAAAGCCGACAAGAAGGGCGATGAGGAAGGTCAGTTCCATAGACCTAAACCTATGGTCCCGCGTCCCCGCGCATGAGCCGGCGTGGGCGCGACAGCCGGCATCCCGATCAGGACATCCTTCTTTAGTGTGCCTGGGTCCCAGTGGAACGCCAGGAGCTTGTTTCCTCCATGTAGAACTGCCTTGCGTCGAAATCCCCCATCCGAAGGAGTCCTGTCGATGAGCGACCGCAAGAAAGTCACCCTGTCCGTTCTCTACGAGAAGATGGCGGCGGGCACACCCCTGACCATGGTCACCTGCTACGACTATCCGATGGCCTACCTCCAGGAGCAGGCCGGCCTGGACATAGTCCTGGTCGGGGACAGCCTGGGGATGACCATCCTTGGCTACGACTCGACCCTACCCGTGACCATGGAGGACATGATTCGCCACGCCCAGGCCGTGCGCCGCGGGACGCCCAACGCCTGGCTGGTCGGGGACATGCCCTACATGTCCTACCAGGCCTCCGACGAGTCGGCCGTACGCAACGCCGGTCGCTTCATGGCCGAAGCGGGCTGCGACGCCATCAAGCTCGAGGGTGGTCGGGAAATGGCTTCCCGCGTCCGGGCCATCACCGCGGCCGGCATTCCGGTCATGGGTCATCTCGGCCTTACCCCGCAGAGCGCCGCCAGCCTGGGCGGGTTTCGTCTCCAGGGCAAGAGCGCGGCCCAGGCCAAGAAGATTGTCGACGACGCGGCCGCCCTGGAAGAGGCCGGCGTGGTGGCCACCCTCCTCGAACTGGTTCCCGATCAGGTCTGCGGGCTCATCACCGGGCGGTCGAAGGTGCCCATCATCAGTCTCGGCGCCGGCCCGCACGCCCACGGCCAGCTTCTGATCTTCCACGACATGTTCGGCCTCTACCCCAAGTTCACGCCCAAGATGGCCAAGAAGTACGGCGACGCCGGCAAGGTCATCGCCGACGGTCTTAGGCAGTACGTGGCCGAGATCCAGAGCAAGGTCTTCCCCGAGCCGGAACGCTACTTCGGGATGAAGGACGAGGAGTACGCGGAGCTGGTGAGGATGGTGGAGGACGCGGGCGGCGGATGAGCGCCGGCGATAGACGGACCGAAAGCAAACGGTAGCAGGGAAGGGAGAAACCAAAGATGGCGAGCGTATCAGACCTGCGGGCCCGGCTGCACATTCCCGAAGACCGTCTGGCCGGCATCAACGACATCCTGCTCGACCCCGAAAGCCGGGTCGTGAGCGACCTCCTGGCCGTGGTGGCGAAGTACGGCACTCCGGAGGAGATCAACGCCAAGGCCAATGAGGCCCGCCAATTGCCGAACCTCATGGCCCGCCTGAAAAAGCAGGGTTCGCCCTACGTGGCCGACGTAGAGTGGCTTGCCGCCCAGCGCGACGCGGGCGCCTTCGTCAGCGAGGCTGACTACCGGCGGAGTGTCTTGGGCCCCAAGGCCACCACGACGACCTTCAAGGACGAGTTCGCCGTAACTCTGGAGATAAGCGCCCTGCAGTACTTCCCCTGGATCATCGCCGAGGCCAAGCAGTCCATCGCCAAGAAGGAGCTTATGCCCGGCCGCTTCATTCGGGTCCGGAGAATGAAGGAGTCGGAGGCCGACGGTGGCGACCTTTTGGCCTGCATCGCGGCCATGCAGGTCATGGGCGCGAGTTACGTCGAGACCCTCGACACCAAGGGCACCGACGGGTCGAACGTCCACCTGGGCGGGCCGGCTACCATTACGGGGTACTTCGGCGGAGTGGGGCAACCCAACGACCACCCCCTCCTCTGGCTCGACGAGTTCCTCTACTACTACACCAACTACGGCGTGCGTCAGGTCCTGAACATCAACCCCGGCACGGTGCTGGTGGGCTATCTCCTCCACAAGTTGGGCGTGGACAACGAGTTCAAAATCTCCGTCTTTATGGGCAACGACAACCCCTACGCCGCGCTCTGGACCCTCATCGGGGCCAAGCTCTTCTCCCGCGACGACGGGACAAGTCCCCTGATCGGCTTCAATCTCAGTAACTCGGTGAACAACGAGACGATGGAGATCACAGCCCAGTTCCGCAAGGCCCTGGGCTTCGAGGACGTCGTCCGCTTTGAGCACCACATTGTGGAGGCCTATCGGAGCATCGTGGTCCAGCCCTACAACCGGCGGGCCGAGCTGATGAAGCTCGCCGACCACGTGGCCAACATCTCGGCCAAGCACGAGGGCGGCGATCCGGAGGTGGAGGCGACCCGGGCCCATTCCTCCGACATTCTCGACTACTTCAGGGCCAAAGACGAAATCCTCGAAAAGGGCGAGATGGAAGTTCTCCTGGGCAATTATCTTGACAAGCACGCCGCGGTCAACACCACGGCCCGGGCCCTAACCGAGCACGGGCTCAGCTTCGTGGCCGCGCCGGAACTGCATCACCGGAAGTAGGCGGAAGAGCGGAGGGCGGGCTAGGCCAGGCCACACGAGAGGACCGGGACCCCTCCAGCGGGGTCCCGGTCCTCTTCGCTGACCATCTGTCCGGCCCTCTCCCGCCGGGAGCGGCCGGGCTACCTAATGCTGAAGGTGTACTCCTGGGTCTTCTCCGGCGGCAGGGACTCCCACGGGCGCATGTACTCAAAGGTCACCGTAATCTCGCCCTTGGCCAGGCCCTTGAAGACGAAGACCTGGGCGCCTGCCGCGCCGAGAGCCGGCTGCCCCGAACTCGCGGACGGCTGCTCGTAGCGTTCCTCGACCAGTTCGAGGATCTTGTCGTCGTAGTGCGCCAACCACGTGAAACCTGTGGAGGCGTTGGACTCCAGGCTGATCTCATGAGTCTGCCCGATCGCCAGTTCCACGACGTCATCCCTCTCCGCAGTCTCCGCCCGGCCACGAACGTAGGCATTGACGCCGAAGGTCACTCCGCCCAGGACCAGGACCGCCACAACTACGATCAGCCACTTCCGCACCGGTACGCACCTCCCTGGGTAACAACGCCTGTCAAGACGACGGCGGGAGTGGAAAGTTCCGGCGCGGATGGTCGAGCGCACACGGACGGCCGAGCGCGCAAGGATGCTTGAGCGCGCGCCAAGTGGAAGGGCCGTCCGGGGGGAGGGCCAGTCCCTCCCCCCTCTTCTTCGCTCGTGGCCGATGGCCGGGGGCGGAGTCGGCGCCCGGCCGCGGGGTTGACCCCGGCTTACCCAGCTAGCAAGGCGGGAGACTCCCGCAGTTCAGGATCAGAGCCCTGTACTCCAGAGAGCAGACGATGCCCGTGATCGGTAGGCCGGCGGCGGCTTGGAGGGCCCTCACGGCGGCGGCGGTGTTCGGACCATAGATTCCATCTACCACGGCCGGGTCAAAGCCACGGCTGGCCAGGGCGATCTGGACCGCGGCCACGTCGCTGCCGTGCGTGAAGGGACTGGTCAGCCGGAGCTCGCGGCACGTGGCTATGGGTGTCCCCACCGGACAGGGCGGCACGCTGGCGCAGGTGATGCCCAGGGTCGAGTAGAGCCCGTCACAGACCACGCCGGTGACCAGGATACCGCGCGACATCTGGAAGTTGCGGACGGCGGTGGCCGTCAGCGGTCCGTAGATCCCGTCCAGCGCGCCCGGGCTGAAACCCTGCGACAGCAAGGCTTGTTGCACGGCGAGAACGTCGCTACCGGACATGAACGGGTTCGACGTCACCAAGACGCGGCAGGCTCCGGGCACGGATGGGCAGGGCGGCACCGTGAGACAGGTGACCCCGAGGAGGACGTAGGTCTGGCCGCAGGTGATGCCTGTGACCGGCAGACAGTTCGCGGCCTGGAAGGCCCGAACAGCCGCGGCTGTCAGGGGACCGTAGATGCCGTCGAGCGGGCCTGGGCTGAAGCCTCTGGACGCGAGAGCCTGCTGCACGGCGAGGACGTCGGGGCCGCTCATGTAGGGACTGGCGACCCGGAGGACCCGGCAGACGATTCCGCCCGGGCAGGCCGGCACGGTCGAGCACCCCACATTGAGTAAGACGTAGGTTTGGCCGCAGACAACGCCCGTGACCGGCAGTCCTCTGGCGGTCTGGAAGGCCCTAACAGCGGCCTCGGTCATGTGCCCGTAGATGCCGTCGACCACTCCGGGACTGAAGCCCGCGGCCACCAGGGCGTGCTGGACGGCGTAGACGTCCTGCCCTCTGAGGAGTGGGCTTTCGACCTTCAAGACTCGGCAGGAGAGCGGCGGGGCCGGGCACAGCGGCACGGTCGCGCAGGCCACCCCCAACTGCACGTAGGTCTGGCCGCAAACCTGACCGGTAATGAGCAGGCCTCGCGCGGCTTGGAACCGCTCCACGGCGTTGGCGGTGTTGGGACCGTAGACTCCGTCGAGAACGCCGGGGTTGAAGCCGGCGGTGAGCAAGGCCTGCTGCGCGGCGAAGACGTCGGTTCCCTGCATGTAGGGGCTGGTAACCAGCAGGACTCGGCAGGTGATGGCCAGGGCCTCGGGCAGCGAGGCCGGCGGAAGCCCGGCGCTGGGCGCCTCGGTTTGGGGCGGAACGGTAACATTCGTTTCTGGCATGTGTTTCTTCACCCCCTTACCGCAAATTGCGTCTACCTGCCCTCCAACCTATGCGGAAGGCCCCAAGCCGGCTCGGAAGACCCAGCCCCAAGCCGGCTCGGAAGACGCAACCCCCAGACTGGCTTGAAAGGCGCCGGAAGGACGGTGCCCTGGGCCGTCAAAGCTTCTTCTGGAAACGGCAGGGATGGGGGAGCACTCTTGACCTACTTTGACGAGCAGCGGGCCTACGAGTTTATGCGCAGACTCAGTTTCACCCGTCCGGGCGGGACGGTGGAGGAGGCCCGAGCCGCGGAACTTATCGCCGCCGAGCTGCGAACGGTCGGTCTTATGCCGGTGCTTGAATCCTTTCAGGTTTGGACCTATGAGGAAGAGCCCAGCCGGGTCGACGTGCCGGCGCCGGGAACCGGAGGAAGGGCTTCCGGGGCGGAGTTGAGAGAAACCTTCGTGGCCACGCCGGTCGGCCTCAGCGGAGTAACGGACCCGGACGGCGTGACCGGAGAGCTTGTCTTCGTGGAGACCGGGGAAGAGGAGTTCCTCCACGGCATCAGGGGCAAGATCGCTCTGACCTACGAGTTGGGCGCGGCCAAGAAATACGAGCGCCTGGCCAAGGCGGAGCCCAAGGCTGTGATCGCCATCGGCGACCCCGGCCGGGACCTCCTTCATGTCTCGCACTACGCTAACTACTTTAGACGCTGGGGCAAGCTGCCCACGGTCTTCATCCGCTACGAGGACGGCTTGAGGCTCATCCGCTCCGGGGCCAGAGAAGTCGTGGTCGTTTGCCGCCAGCGTGAGATCCAGGCCGAGTCGCGGAACGTGGTGGTCGAGATTCCGGGAGCCGGGTTCGGTGAGCGTCCACGGGCGGAGGCAAGGCTGGGGCTGGAACGGGGAGCGACTCCATCCGACGACGACTACATCCTTCTGGGCGGGCACTACGACTCGGTCCCGGCCACGGCCGGCGCCCATGACAACGCCGGCGGCAGCGCCATCCTGGTCGAACTGGCCAGGATCCTGGCGGCTCACCCACCCCGGCGGACGGTGCGAATCGCCTGGTTTGGCGCCGAAGAACTCGGGCTCCACGGGAGCGCGGCCTACGTCGAAAGCCGGATGAAGGCGGCCGGCCCGGAGACAGCTTCCTCCAAGACCGCCCTCGACCGGATCAAGCTGGTTGTGAACGTGGATGTGGCCGGTGGCACCATCGGGCGGAACCATTGCGTTGTGACGGGGCCGGAGTCCCTGAAGAACTACGTCGAGGTCCTAGGCAAGGAAATCGGCGTGGGGCTCGCGATCAAGCTCGGGGTCATGTCCAGCGACGGCACTCCCTTCGGCGACAAGGGCGTGCCCTCGGTCAACTTCGCCCGCTACGGCGGCGCCACAGCCAACCTCCATACCCCATATGACACCCTGGAACACACCGACTCCTATCACCTGGCCATGCTCGGGCGCCTGGTTGAAGTGTTCGTCCAGCGGACGGTCAACGCCATGGCCTACCCCTTCGAGCGCGATATCCCGGAGAGCGTCAAGAAGGACATCGCCAAATACCGCGAGGAGTCGATGGGCCTGGAGAAGGAACCGTCCGCCGAGGAGAAGGCCAAGGGGGAGAAGTGAATCCCACGGCGGACGCGCTAACACGCTTTCGAGAGGAGACGACCATGCCTTTTCTTTGGGGCGCCGCGGTGGCCGCCCACCAAGTTGAGGGGGACAACGTCCACAGCGACTGGTGGGCCGAGGAACAGCTCGGACGCTTGGCCTGGAAGTCCGGACGGGCCTGCGACTTCTGGAACCGCTGGAAGGACGATTTCGACCTCGTGTCCTCCTTGGGTCACACCGCCTTTCGCTTCTCGATCGAGTGGGCTCGCCTCGAGCCCCAGGCCGGCCGGTTCGATGCTGAGGCCCTGGCCCGCTACGTCGAGATGGTGAGGGACCTTCGCCGGCGCGGGATCGAACCCGTGGTCACCCTGCACCACTTCACCAATCCCCTCTGGTTCGCCGAGGCCGGCGGGTTCGAGAAGAAGGTCAATATCGGTCTCTTCTTGCGCTTTGTCGAGCGGGCCGTGACCGCCCTCGCTCCCCACGTTCGCTACTGGGTGACGATCAACGAGCCGATGGTCTACGCCTATCAGTCCTGGTCGATCGGGGTCTGGCCGCCGTTCAAGAAGGACTTTGGCCTGAGCCTGCGGGTGCTCGGGAACCTTCTGGAGGCCCACGCCGGCGCCTACGCCATCATCCATCGCCACCAACCGGAGGCCATGGTCTCTATCGCCAAGCACATCCGGGTCATCCAGCCCTATCGAGCCTGGCACCCCGGCGACCACCTGGCCGCCCGGCTTCAGGACTACTTCGCCAACGAGGCCGTCTTGCGGTCCTTCGTCACCGGGCGTTTCCTGCGCCGGCGCATTCTCGGCCTTCGCGGCAGTTGGGATTACATCGGCCTGAACTACTACACCCGGAATCGGGTGCGCTTCGCGGTCGATCCGGCTGCGGCCTTCGGGGCCGAGGTGAAGCCGCGGGCGAGCGAGACGGGACCGGAGGGCGCGCCGGGCGTCGGCCCGACCGCGGACGGCGAGAGCGCCCCGCACCCGGACACCGGCCTCGTCGCCGGCCGTTCTCGTGGCCGCCCCGAACCCGTCGAGGTCAATGTCCTCGGCTGGGAGACCTACCCCGAGGGCCTCTACCTGGCCCTCCGCCGCCTCGGCCGCTACGGGAAGCCGGTCATCGTCTGCGAGAACGGTATCTGCGCCCCGGATGATGACGATGGACAGCGGGTCCGCTACATCGCGGCCCACCTCGAGGCCGTCGCAAGGGCCCGCCGGGAGGGCGTCGACGTCGCCGGCTACCTCTACTGGACCCTCATCGACAATTTTGAATGGGCCGAGGGCTTTGAGCCCCATTTCGGCCTGGTGGCCATGGACCCAGCCACCCTGGAACGCAGGGTGCGTCCGAGCGGGGAGGAATTCGCCAGGATGATAGAGAGGTTTAGGGAGTAGCGCGGGGGCTGCGGGGCGGCCGGCCCGCGATACTCTGAGCCTGACGGAACCAAGAGAACTGACCAGAGGAACCAAAAGAACTGACCAGAGGAACCAAGAGGAGGCCTCCCAACGTGGGGAAACGGTCGGGCAAGACCTGGGTCCTGTTCCTGCTAGTTCTCATGGCCATCTTCCTCAACGCCGACAACCTTGTCCTCTCCCCCAACATCACGGCCATTGAAAACGAGTTCGGGGTGACCGACTCCGACATAGGCAACATCTCCGGGCTGTTCACCATCGTCGGGGCCGTGGTCAGCCTGCTCTGGGGCTACCTGGCCGATAAGGGCTCGCGAAAGCTGCTCTTCGTCTTGAGTATCATCATCGGTGAGCTACCCTGCGCCTTAACCGCCCTCGCTCAAAACTACACCCAGTTCTTCATTCTCCGCATCCTGTGCGGCATCGGCGTGGGCGCGTCCTACCCCATCGCCTTTTCCCTGGTGGCCGACTTCTTCTCGGAGAAGGAGCGGGCCAAGGCCACGGGCCTGGTCGCCGGGGCCATCGGCTTGGGATCGGTCTTGGGCATGATCATCGGCGGCTACGGCGGGGCGGCCTGGGGCTGGCGTCTGCCCTTTTTCCTTGTGGCCGCGCCGAACTTCGTCTTCGCCCTCCTCTTCTGGTTCTCGGTCAAGGAACCCCCGCGGGCGATGTCGGAAGAGGGTCTTAAGGAACTCATCGAGCAGGGTCTTGTCTACCCGCGCTCCATCCAGTTCTCCGACTACAAGCGCCTCTTCACTATCCCGACGAACCTCCTGCTCTTTCTCCAGGGGATAGCCGGGTCGGTCCCGTGGGGGGCCATTCCACTCTTCCTGGTGGCCTATCTCCAGCGCGTCAAGGGCTTCGACCTCACCGGGGCCACAACGGTCTTCATGTTCTTTGGGCTCGGCAACATCGTGGGCATCGTGGTCGGAGGGTTGGTCGGCGGGGTGCTCTACCGGAAGTCGCTATCGTGGGTGCCGATCTTCAGCGCCGTCACCACCATCGTCGGCGCGGGCCTGGCCGTGATCGTCTTCCAGGCTTCCTGGCTCGTGAGCTACTGGGCTATTGTCGCCCTGGGTTTCGTGACGGCCATGATGGCCTCCCTGACCGGACCCAACATGAAACTGATGCTCATGAACGTGAACGTCCCGGAGAACCGGGGGGCCATCTTCTCTATCTTCAACCTGACCGACTCCCTGGGGAGCGGCTTCGGCCGGTTTGTCGGCGGCTGGCTGGTCCAACTCCTGACCATCGGCCCGGCCCTGACCATCTCCAGCCTCTTCTGGGTGCCCTGCGGCCTCATCCTCTTCCTGTTGGCCGGACGGTTTGGGCGGGACGTGGGGGCGTTGAGAGCCGAGATGAAGCGGGTCGCGGAGGAGATGGGGGGGTAAGGGGGGCGGGGCTGGGTCAGAGATGATGGCGATCCCTGTTCTCCTTGACCCGTCCTGACAGGGCCTGGTAAAGTCGGGTGAGACTGGTTCGGAGAAGGATGCGGTGTGATGGGGCATTCGGATCTCATCGTGCACGTGGCGGACAGTCTCCGCGAATGCATTGAGGGGCACATCACCCGAGTTAGGCCTGAGCATGTGATCGTTGATGACCGTCACGGGGCGAAAGTGTGGGACATCCTAGAACCGGGCGGTCCCGGGCGCTTCACGTGGGGACGCAACCTCTGGCACAGCACGACCGTCGACATGATGCCCCGCGAGGACATGCGTCGCTGCTTCCGTGGCGGTGTACGTGTGCTCCTCGTTTCCACGAGCCTCCGGTCTGCTGGGGAGATGCGGGAGCTACGGTCGCGCCTGGAGGCTGGAGACGTCGATGCCTACCTGGTTTCTATTCTAGGCAATGAGGGGGAGGGCGAACAGGCACGACATCACAGGAGACCCGCCCAAATCGATGAGTCGCGGGGGGAATCCTGGGATAAGTGGCGGGGAGAGACCCTCTGGAGCCATCGTCGAGGCCAACCGTCAGCATCGGAGATCGCGTGGCTCCTCTCGGTGCTGACGCCTGCTACCGCTACCCCGCTGGACATTGACCACATGGAGATGCAGGCCGAAGTTGACGCCGACTTCTCGGCCGATACGGCTCTTCAGTCCATGGCAGGGTGGGGCTGGGGCTTTGCGATCCGGGACCGGGATCAGAGACTCATTGGCCTAACGCTGGATCGCCCGCAGTTCTTCGATGCAGCGGGGGCGGCATCGGGGTGGACCAAGAAAGGTTTCAAAGTCGATTGGAGTGGTCCCTGCAAGGTCCGCCTCTACCTCGGCCAGCCGACCAAGCCGAACACATGCGTGTTCGTCACCTACCCTGACATCAAAGCACCATCGGAACTGTGGCTAACCTTTCTCCGGGAGGCACTGGGCGAGAGAGTCACCGGATTCTTAGACTGCTCAGGGGAAGGTGGTCGCGCGCTCACGAGGGCCTACAGAGTCATCTGCATGAACTTGTCAATCAAACTCCTCGAGGATCTCGTCTCTAGCGGAGTCGCTCATTGTCTGGGTCTCAAGCTTGAGCTTGGTGTACAAGGTGCTGGAAAGTTGCGGAGTGTATGCGGACCTCAGTTGGGCGATCGTCTGATCGCGGCCACCCGGGCTGCCCTCGCGGTAGGTGTAGCTCGGGCCGGTGTAGCCACCACCGCCGGCAGGGGTCTTGCTCCCACTTGCGCCTCCCAACCCCCGCCGCTTCTCCTAAGGAACGAAGGCGGAACTGGCCTCTACGATCTCACCGCGTGCCGCAAAGCGCTCCATGAGGTGATACCGCCGTCTCCCAAGGAAGACCCAGCGGTGACCATGCCGACGGTCTCGTACAGAGACATCTTCGAGTCTCTCAAGGCCTACGCTGAGCCCATCGTGAGCCAGGCGCTCGACATGGAGCTCGACACTACAGCGGTCAGCCCCTATGTTGGCTGTGAGAGCTCGACAGCTCGTGACGGAGTAGAGGTCGTGAACATGAGGCGTGGCTACTACCGCGGCGAGTATCCCGGGACCGGTGGAGACGCTGACCCCGCGGGACTGTGAGCCAGTCGCCAAACTCGCAGACATAGAATGCCTCGTCAGTCCGAGTCGCACCTCAGGGAGTTCGCCCCGCACTGGTGAGTTGGCGTGGGGGGAGTTAGAGGGCTGTCCGCTGGCAGCTCGCGACGACGTCCTTGAGATCGCCTGCGAGTACGTAGGAATGGCCCTGAGGATCGAAGTAGCGTACGGTCAGCGTACCATCACTCAAGGCTGGCACCGCAGCGACAAGTGCGGCACATTGAGGAGACACGGATTCCTCTTGGCACCCGCGAAGGTTTACGCCAGTGCGGTTTCCATCGAATGTCACCTCGCCGAAGAGTGCAGTTGACCGGCCAAGGTTTCTGACCACGATGATCCAGAGTTCTCCGCCCTCGTCCTGTACTCGCTGATCCCAAATCAACAGCGGCCGCATGTAGTCGTCGAACTGGTCCCTTTGGAGCTTGTACTGCTGATCCTGAAGCCTGAACTGCCGGTCCTGAAGGTCGAACTGCCTCTGAATGATATGCTGGTAACGTGCGCTCTGCCATGCCTGCCAAACGCCGACGCCGAGAGACACGAGGGTCACCGTGGCCAGCACCGCCGTCCACCGGGCCGTAGGATCCCATGTCCCGCCGAGCTGACCCAGCCAGACTCCGACCGCGAGCCCCGTGAGCCCGAGGAGGATCGCGGGAATAAAGCACATGAAGTCGCAAATCCCCTGCGGGCTCATCCCGGGCTTCCCCACCGGACGACCCGTCTCCAGTCGCGGCGCACTACTCATGACGCACCTCGCACAAAGCCTGGATGGACATGGAGATGCAGGCACCAAGCGTTCCGTATGCCTCAGCCTTCGGTAAGAGGATACTGGAATCCTGCGCCAATTCCAGACCTTCCAGGAAGGGCGATCACTCGCCACTGTCAAGGCCGGGTTCGAATTCACCCACCCTGGCCGGTTTCGCTTTCACCCACCCCTGCTGTGTAAGACCACCTGGTCACGGTTCCTTGCTTACTCGTCAGAGAGGGGCCCGCGCTCCCGCGCAGAAGCGAGAAACGGAAGATGCCCGCTTTCGCGAAGGAGGCCCCAGGTTTCATGAGCCTTTCCCGGGTTGACCTCGCCTACCTGACCCCCTCTGGCCACCTCGAGCGGCTGCGTGGGTACGCACCCCTCGGCGACATGTGGATGCGACTTGAGGTCGCGGCATGTGCCACGCCCGCCACGACCGTGACAACGCCGGTGGCGCCCTCCCCCGGCCGCGAACTCCTCCTCCGCGTCACCGCGGCCGAGCCCGGCCTCCGCCTCCTCCGCCTGACCCTCGACCTCGACGACGTCAACCTCCGCGACCGGTTCCTGGCCAACGGGTTTCAGTCCTGGTCCGAAACGCGGCTCCTGGGCCCCGACGATCGCCTTCCCGGCCTGCGTCTTCTCCCGTTCCTGCGTCCCTACGGGGACTACACCTGGGTCCCCTACGATGGCCGTCCGGGTCGCTTCCACTCGCACTGGCTGACCTACACCTGTAACGCTGGAGCGGAGGCCGCCTCCGGCGCACTTGCAGGCGCCAGGGGTTCGTCCGGTCCGATGGGCACGTCCCGCTTTACCTTCCTCGGTTCCCTCAACGAGGCCAACGCCTATACCGTCTTCCACGTTGACTACCGGGCGTCCGGCAGAGACGGCGACGGTGCGGTTACGAGGGATGGTACGGTGACGGGAGACGGCGTGCTGACGGGAGCTGGCGCGGCCACGGAGGCTTGCAGGCTGACGAGAGACGGCGGTGACGCTGGACCCGCGCCCGCTCGCGCCGCAAGCCGCGGTCGTCTCTGGGCCGAGATTGACGTCGAAGGCCTTGAGCCCCGACCCGGCGACACCCTGGCCCACCTCTACTGGGCAGAGGGGTCTACCCTCCCCCCTCTCGTTCGCGACTTCGCCGCCCGCCTGGCGGAGATCATGAAGGCCGAACTCGGCGACGCAGCGCCGCCTGATTGGCTTCCCGGTACCCTCATCCCTTGCCCCCCTTCGGGCACTGGCACCGGCAACGCCCGCGCCCTCCCCCACCGCCCCGGCGGCTGGAACTCTTGGTACAACTACTACAACCGGGTCACGGCTAAGGACATTCTGGCCGAGACCGATGCCCTCCGCTCGGCCGGGCTGCCCCTCGACTTCGTCCAGATTGACGACGGCTGGCAAGCGGCTGTCGGAGATTGGCTGGAGCCATCGCCGCGATTCGCGGGGGTTCGCGAGCGCGGCAGGTCGCGTCCCGCCGGTGGTTCTGGGGCGGCCGCCGCCCACCTCATGCCCGACCTCGCCGCCTCCATTCGCGACGCGGGCTTCACCCCCGGCATCTGGGTCGCGCCTTTCGTGGCCATTCGGCAGTCGAGTGTCTTCCGCCGCGGCTGGGTCCACCCCTGGAAAGCGGGATGGAACCCCCTATGGGGCTCTTCCATCTATGCCCTCGACCTCTCCCGACCCGAGGTCGTCGACCACGTCCGCCGGGTCGGCGACACCTTCCGTAACTGGGGCTTTGGCCTGGTCAAGGCCGACTTTCTCTACGCCGCCGCTCTCCGTCCCTGGGGCGGTCGGACCAGGGCCCAGCGGATGCGGGAGGCTATGCGCCTTCTCCGCCAGGTCATGCCCGGGCAGCTTCTGGCCTGTGGCGTGCCCCTGGCCTCGGCCGCCGGGCTCTGCGACTTCAACCGGCTCGGCCCCGACACCGCCCCCAAGTGGGAGGACGGTCTCCTCTCCTTCTGCCGCTACCGGGAGCGCGTCTCGAACCTCAACGCCCTACGCACTCTCCTCGCCCGCTGGTTCATGAACGGCACGCTCTTCGTCCTCGATCCGGACGTCTTCATTCTGGGCCAGTCGAAGCTTAGTCCGGCCGAGCGCCAGACCCTCTTCGACCTGACGACAACTCTCGGCGGGATGCAGTCCTTTTCCGACTCGATCGGCCGCCTCGCCCCGGAAGCGCGCGACCTGGTCAAAGGAACGTTCCCCCTCCCAGAGATCAACATCCTCTCGGTGACCGAGAAGGCTCCCGACCTCTTCAGTATTGTTGTGTCACCGAGCGGCGGAGACCGTGTCCTCCTCCGCGTCAACCTTGCCGACCGCCCGCAAGGAGGTCTTCCGCCACGCGCGTCTAAGTGGGACGGGCTTCCCAGTAACCATTAGGAGAGGGTTGCTGCCTTCTCTCCTCGGCCTTGGCTTCTTTGGCTACTGCATGAGGGTGGCTCGGGACAAGGGTCTTCTGGGGCAATACTGAGGGGGCGGACCAGGAGGCCCGCCCCCGTTTCGCGTCGCATCTATTCCAGCCCCGTGTGGCGTGCGCGATGGTCCGCGTGGCGCGCACCCTGACTCGCGTGGCGCGCACCCTGACTCGCGCCGCAGCCACCCTGGCTCACGCGGCGCCCGGCGCCCGCCCCAGCCGGCGCCCGAGTCTACAGCCCCAGGGCTTCCTCCGTCTCCGGCTTGGTCTGGCCAGCCTTCATCCGCTCGATTTCCCAGGCCCTGAGTTCCCGCTTGAGGATCTTGCCGGCGTAGCTCAGCGGCAGTTGCGGGACAAACTCGATTTCGCGGAGTTTCTTGTACTCGGCGACCCTGCTGTTGACGAACTCCATCAGTTCCGGCTCGGTGATCTTCGCGTCCGGCTTGAGTTGGACGAAGGCCTTCGGGATCTCCCCGACCAGGGAGTGGGGCTTGCCGATGACGGCGCAGTTGGCCACGGCCCGGTGGCTGAAGAGGACGTCCTCCAACTGGCGCGGGTAGACGTTGTGGCCGTTGTAGAGGAGCATGTCCTTCTTCCGGTCGACGATCCAGAGGTAGCCATCCTCGTCGAGGTAGCCGATGTCACCCGTGAGCATCCAGCCGCCACGAATGACGATGGCCGTCTCGTCCGGTCGCTTCCAGTAGCCTTTCATCATTTGCGGGCCGGTCACGCAGATCTCACCGATCTCATTGAAGTCGATCTCGATGTCCGGATCATCCAGGTCAACGATCTTTACGTCGGTGTCGAAGAGGGGGAGCCCAACGGAGCCAGGTTTCCTCATCCCCGACCGGTTGCCCGGGTTGGTGGTCACACCGGCCACCATCTCAGTCAGACCGTAACCCTCCTGGATGATGGCTTGGGGCAGACGGCGCTGCATCTCCTGGAGGACCTCCATAGGAAGAGGGGCGGCCCCGCTGCCCACGGTCCGGATCTGGGAGCCGACAATCTTGTCGAAGTCGGGGTGGGCGAGCATGGCGATGAGGAGTTGCGGGGCGCCACCGCAGCCGGTGATGTCGTACTTGACGATGTCCTCGAAGTAGGCGGACATATCCAGGCGGGGATGAATGACAATGGTGCTCTGCATGTAGACGGGGGTATTCAGAAAGCCGTTGACTCCCATGGTGTGGGCGAAGGGTACCACGGCCAAGACCTTCTGGCTCTCGATGACAGTGGGGTACTCCCAGTCCGGCCGCAGCCCCTTTTCGACCTCGTCGACAATGTGGATGAAGCCGTCCTCCGTCATCTCCGGCCGGCCTCCCGCGCACCAGTGGGCGATCTGGAGAATGTTGGTCACCGCGGCATGGTGGGTAACCATGACCCCCTTGGGCACGCCCGTCGTGCCTCCGGTGTAGGCCAGGTGAGCGAGATCCTCTTCCGGATCGATCTTCACGACCGGCGGAGCGCATGGCGTGTCGCGCAGAATCTGGGCCAGGCTGTGGGAGTGGGCCCCGTACTCCTTGACCTCCATCGGGGTGTGGGGCGGCAGGAGTTCCTGGATGCCGGTGACGATGAGTTCCCTGACCGGCGTGTCGTGACGGATGGGGAGGAACTTGTCGAGGAAGTTCTGGAAGACGACAAAGACCTTGGCCCCCGCATCGATGAGTTGCATGTGCAACTCCTTGAAGCTGAGCAGCGGATTGCAGGGGCAGTAGACGGCACCGGCGATGAGGATGCCGTAGTAGACGACGGCACAGTGGATGCTGTTGGGCAACTGCACCGCGACGACGTCACCCTTGCGTATACCGAGGCGGGCCAGGGCCGTGGCGAAACGTCCCGCCTGCTCCAGGAACTCGGCGTAGGTTAGGGTTTCGCCGTTGACCTGGAAGATCAGGGCCTCGCGGCTGGGGACCATCTTAGCCGCACTCTCAAGGAACCGCTGAATCGGGATCTTCGGGTAGTCGAGCGATGTCGGCAACCCCTTCGGCCAGTTGGCGTACCATGGACGATCCTGCATAACTGGCTCCTCCCTTCAGTGCGAAACCATCCATGATTCTCCACTTGCGACGAAATCCTCCTAGAAAGAGAGCCGGCCCGCAAGAAAATGTCATAGGTGGGGCGCTGGAATTTACCTCGGAGGCGGTTGCGCTCTACCTGGACCGGGCCTCGAACGGGCTGGAAACTCGATTCCCGCCAGGGATGGCGGGGTTCCGGTGGGGGGCGTCTTGTTTGCCAGACACGTCTCGGCTGACCCCGACGCCCGGGCGGAGCGGTCGGCCGCCCCGCCCGGGCCGCTAGGGCCGAGTCCGTCCTCGCGCCCGCCTTCGTGGCGCGCCTGGCGGTGGGCCTAGCGGTAGGAAACGTTGAGCCAATACGACCCCGTGCCGCCGTCGTGGGGGGCGACGTTGAGCGCATACCTTCCGGCCACTACCGGCTGGTAGGCGATCGTCTTCTGACGCAACACCCCGGTGGAACCGTCGACGACGATGCCCGCCGGGTCGATGAGGTAGATGTCGAAGTTCCGCGACACGCTCCAGTCCTCCACGACAAGGGTGGCGGCGATGGGCGCCGAGATGTCGGTGACGTCGAACTCCCAGTCGGTGGCCACCGGACCGGTGATCTTCCCGTAGCGATAGAGCGTCTTCAGGCCGTCGCAGAATCCCGTGGTGCGGTAGCCGCCGGCCCACTTGATGGCCTCGTAGGGTAACGCGAGACCACGGCCCCAGTCGTTGTCCAGACCCAGCCGGCCGTAGTCGCGCACGCACAGGGTGCCAAAGAGGGCCCGGCGAACCCCGTTGGGGTCGAGATCGTAGTCGGTCGACAGGATGAGGGCCGCCACCCCGGCGATGAAGGGGGCGCTGGCCGACGTGCCGCTGTAGGTGACGTACCCATGCTCGGTTCCCGCTTCCGCTCCGGTGATGCTGACCCCCGGCGCCACCAGATTCGGCTTCGTGCGATCGTCGGCGGTGGGACCCCGGCTCGAGAACGAGGCCAGAGCCCAGCCCAGTTTGGCGGGATCGCGAATCGCGCCGACAGTAATGGCCTTGACCGCAGCCGCCGGAGAACCGATGGTGTACCTCTCGGGGCCTGAGTTGCCCGCGGAAACGACCATCACGATGCCGGCGTCGACAGCGCTGTTGACCGCCAGGGAGACCGGATCCTGACCGTCCGAGGAGCCATATGAGCCGAAGCTGCAGTTTCCGACACGGATGTTGTAGGTGTCCTTGTTCAGGATCATCCACTCCAGGCCCGAGATAACCTGGGACTCGGTGCCCGTGCCGTGCTCGTCGAGGACCTTGATGCCAACGAGGGCCGCGCCGTAGGCCACTCCGGTGAAGTCGGGGTCGGCCGCGCCGGCGCCGGCGGCGATGCTTGAGGTCCAGGTCCCGTGACCATAGTCGTCGTAGGGAGTCGGCAGTCCGTTGATGACGTCGTGCCAGCCGATGACCTTCCCGCCGGCCAGGTCGGCGTGCCCGGTGTCGATGCCGGTGTCCAGGACAGCGATGACCACGTCGTCCGCCGTGTAGGTCGACGGAGTGGCGTCGCGGTCGCCGCATAGACCCCAGTCGCTCCAGGCCTGCCGCACTCCGGTCCAGGAGGTCGCCCCGCTGAGGTGGACCCGGGCCGGCCGGTCCGGGTTGACCCGGTGAACGGCAGGGTGCTCGGCCAGGCGTGCGATCTGGGCCGGGCTGAGGCGGGCGGCGAAACCACTCAGGGCCCGCTGCCAGCGCACCGTAGGGGTGAAGTCTCCGGCCTCTCGGGCCAGATCGGCGAGGAGTTCGTCGGTGGCCGGCTGGTTCAGCGAGACCACGGTCGAGGCGCCCGCCTCGGGCGTCTCTCCCAGAGCCGTAACTTTCCCCGGAGCTAGAGCTGAAAGGTGATCCTCAAGATCGTCAGCGATCTTACTCTGATCCCTGTCACCCAGGAAAGGAACAGGCCGGCCAGGGGCCGGACCTATCTCGCTTTCCGACCAGGTTGGGGCGTAGGGTTCGCGGGAGTAATCAGGGTTAGCCATAGCTTTCCACCTCCTCTCCTACCTATTGGCAGAGTATGCGGCAGGTGGAGAACTGGTGAAGGGTGGGCGCCGTGGAAGAAGGCCCGGAAGTTGGATGGACCTGGCGCGGGACGGGCCGTCCGCTACCCCAGGCTCCCCCGCAACTTGCCCATCCGGATGATCCAGTCGGTTACCAAGCGGGCCTCCTCGGCGTTGTCGGTGAGAAGCTCGCGCCCGAGACCAAGGAAGTGCTTGAGAATGGGCTTCACCGTTTCGACCAGGGTGAAGTAGAACTCGTCCTCCGGCGAACGCGGACCCGGGGCGATCCCCAGGATCTCGCCAACTGCGCGCACGTCGGCGGTGACGGCCTCCATGGCCTCCCGGGTGAGGAAGGCTCGCGCCGCCTCGAGGTTCATGAACCGGCCAGCGTAGGTCAGGTCCCCGCGCAAGCTCGGGTAGTAGCGCTCGAGGGCGGCCAGGCCGTCCCGGCCATAGCGCCTTCTGATCTCGGCCAAACCGCGCCCGGTGCCGATGAACTCGGGTGGCAGGCCGATGGTGTAGAGACTGGCGGCGTAGGTGATAGCCCGAGGCAGCGACATCTTGAGGCTGGTGTCGAAGCGGCGGAGACCGGCGGCCAGTTCCGGGTCGGGAATCAGGGCCGCGAGTTTGTCCGGGCGAGCCATGTCCCGGGCGTAACCGACGGCGCTGAAGCGGGCCAAGCGGTCGCGCTGCTTGGGCATGATGTCCGACAGGCGGCAGACGAGGCCGATGATGTCGAGAAACGTCTCCAGGTAGTGCCGGGTGAAGATGGCGATGAAGTTGTAGAGTTGGTCGAGTTCGGCCGGAGTGAAGGCCGGCGGGCCTGACGCGGGTGACCGGGTCGCGGAATCGGGGCCGGCGACGGCCCCTGTCCCCAGTTGCTCCCGCAGCCGGGTCACGACGGCCCGCGTCGCCTCCTCGCCGTGGTCATAGCGTAGGGCCGACTGAATGGTCACCGTCCGGAGGCCCGGGAAGGTCTCAAGAACACCATCCAGGCCTTCGAGGGTGACGTGACCACGAAAGGGCAGAGCTCCGGCCCCGAAGATGGGGGCCATCTCGACCCCGAGGCTCTCCCCCACACGGGCGGCCTTGGCCAGGGCGACCTTGCCGGCCAGGACGGCGGGGACCAGGCCGTAAGAGAGGGCCGGGTCGGACCGGCCCAGGAGATAGCGGAAGACGCCGCCCGTCCGGCCAAGCCCGGTCTCAATTAGATAGGGAGCGAAAAGATCGTCAATTTGGAGGAGTTCGGGCACCCCTTCCACCAGGGGAATGAGCCGGATGAGGTCGGGCTCGTTGGGCAGGCCAAACTCCTTGTGGGCCAACTCGACCACACTGGCCACCCGCTTGCGATCAGCCAGGAGTTCTTGGGCCGTCTCGCACATCGGCACGATGACCTCGCGGACGGCCTGCTCGGCGCCTCGATCGGCGGCCTGGACGTTGGTTTCGATCAGGGACATGAGGGCCATAAGCTGGCGAAAGACCGTTTCCTTGCTGGCGCTGGCGATGCGCGGGGTGATGAAGACGTCTCGCCCGGGCACCAGACCCCGCTCCAGGAGGCCCATCACAATCTGCGCCGGCTGGTGGTAGGGCGTGAGCTTGCCCTCAAAGTCGATCATAACCTCGTCCAGGCCCAGCCCCTCGGGAGGCGGAAGCAGGCCGTGGATGGCCTCGGCCGGCTCGTCCTGGATGGAGACGTAGCGGGAGGCGGAGTCGGGGTGCTGGGTAAGCATGGTGACGGGGACGCGGACCGGCGGCTGGGTCGAGGTCATGGGCGATCCCCTCTTGGCTGGGTCATGGTCTCCGCCGACCGCTCACGGGGCGTCAAGTTCGGACCTACGAGACCTAAGTGCATATTATGCTATAGAATACGCCGCGACCGGCCACTAGGGAAGTGAAAGGAGGAGATTGACAGGTAGTATCTCCGGGGCCACGTCAGGGCCGGGACAGACGACCGGCCCCTCCTCGGTTCCGCCACCGCGACTGAGTCCGGCGGTACCGCCGCTACCCGGCCCCCTCCGACCCATACCACCGCCGACGCAAGGCGAAGGCCACGTTGACCAGGGCCAGCATGACCGGAACCTCGATCAGGGGTCCGATGACGGCGGCGAAAGCCTGGTTGGAGTTCAGCCCGAAGACAGCCACGGCCACGGCGATGGCCAACTCAAAGTTGTTCGATGCCGCCGTGAAGGCCAGACTGGTCGTCTGGGCGTAGCCGACGCCCAGGCGACGGCCCATGTGGAACGAAACCAGGAACATGACCACGAAGTAGATGACGAGCGGGATGGCGATGCGGACCACGTCCAGAGGCAGGCGGACGATGTAGCTACCCTTGAGCGAGAACATGACCACGATGGTGAAGAGCAGGGCGATCAGGGCCAGCGGGCTGATGCGAGGCACGAACTTCTTCTCGTACCATTCCTTACCCTTAGCCGGGACCAGCAGGGTCCGGGTCAGAAAACCAGCCAGAAAGGGAACGCCCAGGTAGATGGCCACACTCTTGGCCACCTCGCCGATGGTGACGCGGACAACGGCCCCCTCCAGCCCGAACCAGCCGGGCAGGACGGTCACGAAGACGTAGGCGTAGACGGAGTAGAAGAAGACCTGGAAGAGGGAGTTGAAGGCCACCAGGGCGGCCGCGTACTCGCTGTCACCCTTGGCCAGGCTGTTCCAGACGATGACCATGGCGATGCAGCGGGCCAGACCGATGAGAATGAGACCGGCCATGTACTCCGGGTAACCACGCAGAAAGATGATGGCCAGAGCGAACATGAGAACCGGGCCGATGATCCAGTTCTGAACCAGCGACAGGGTCAGGACCTTCCCGTTTCTGAAGACCTTGCCGAGCTCGTCGTAGCGCACCTTGGCCAGGGGCGGGTACATCATAACGATGAGGCCCACGGCGATGGGGATGGAGGTCGTGCCGATGGAGAGGCGTTCAAGTAGGGTGGCCACACCGGGGAAAACGTAACCGAGCCCCACCCCAAGAGCCATGGCCACCAGGATCCAGACCGTCAGTAGCCGGTCGAGCAGAGACAGCCTGGCCGGGGTAGCGGCCTGGCCGGCGGTTGCCCGGCTATGAGTGGGTTGCGAGTTGCGTGAAGTCAATCCATACTCCTCCTCAGGGGATTACCCAGTTGAAAACGTAGCCGATCAGCATTATTGTCAGGGCGCCGATGCCAAAGTAGATCGCCAAGAGCTTGGGCTTCAGCACCCGGCGCAGGATGATGGCTTCCGGCAGGGACAGGGCCGTGACGGCCATCATGAAGGCCAGGGCCGTGCCGATGGACATCCCCTTCTCCATCAGGGCCTGGACAATGGGAATGGTTCCGGCCGCATTGGAGTAAAGGGGCACACCGATGAGCACGGCGATCGGAACGGCGAGAGGGTTTCCCTTGCCCGCGACCCGGACGAGCAGATTCTCTGGAGCGTAGCCGTGGATGAAGGCCCCCACGCCGATCCCAAAGACAACGTAGGGCCAGACTTTGCGGAGGATGTCCCCCATGTAGCCCCTGGCGTAGATCAGGCGGTCGCGCCAGGAGAGTTCGGGGGACTCGGCCCGGCCAACCTGGATCTTCCACACATAGTCTTCGACCAGGCCCTCCAGGTGCAGCCGCCCCAGGAGTATTCCGGCGGCGATGGCCACCAAAACACCGGCGGAGATGTAGAGGAGAGCTATCTTCCAGCCGAAGAGACCCCAGAGGAGAATCAGAGCCACCTCGTTGACCATGGGTGAGGAAATGAGGAACGAGAAGGTCACCCCCAGCGGCACCCCGGCCTCCAAGAAACCAATGAAAAGCGGCACCGCGGAGCACGAGCAGAACGGGGTCACGATCCCGAGGAGGGCCGCCAGCACGTTGCCCACGTACTCTCCACCGCGAGCCAGAACCTTCTTGGTTTTCTCCGGGGGGAAGAAGCTTCGGATGATGGCCACGGCGAAGATGACCACCGCCAGGAGGACCAGGACCTTCCCCACGTCGTAGATGAAGAAGTTGACGGCGGCGCCAAGCCGGGTGGCGACCGGGAGACCGAAGACCCCGTAGGTGAGCCAGTCGACAAAGGCCTTCCACATCGCGTCTAGCTTCCTCCCCGGCCACACAGCGGCGGCGGCAGCTTAACGGCCAGTTCCCAGGTCTCGGGCAGGTCGAGGAGATTGGCCTCCAGGAGCGCGTCGAGTTGGCGCCTGAAACAGGCCAGTCCCTCTTCGTTGACCGAGTAGTGGGACCAGGGCCTGGTCCGCCGCTCCTTGACTAGTCCGGCCCGCTTGAGCTTGCCGAGATGGGTCGACACCGTAGGTTGGGACAGACCAATCGCCGGCACGATCTGGCAGACACACAGTTCTCGATTCTGGACGAGCTTGAAGATCTTGAGCCGGGTCTCGTCGCCCAGAGCCTTAAGGCCCTCAAGAACTTCACCGATCATAGAAGAATCAGTCTCCCTATTGCTACATAGCTATGTGACTATGCTAGAATATAGCGCAGACTCACCCAGTGTCAATCGAGAACGCCAAGTCTGCCCGTGGCGCGCGAAGCGAAGTCTGTCCCGCCACGCCCCGGGGAAATGGCGGCCAACGAACAGGAGGGGTGTCAGATGATGGAAGAAAGTCAACAACAAGGCCAGGCGGACGACCACCAGGCAGTTGTGCTCGTCTGCTTCGGTGGGTTTTCGAACACCGGGTACTTAACCGCTCTCGGCGCCATGGAGGCAATCAGGAGGGTTGGACTACGTAGCGCCGGCATCGCCTGTCTCGCGGGTATACCAGCGGGTTCCTCTTCGATAACCGAGCGGGTTCGAAACGCCAAGCGGGTTATCACTGTCGATGGTTGCGCCACCGGCTGCGCAAGAAAAATAGCGGACGCGGCCGGTCTCGCGGTCACCAAGTCAATCACCTTGGCGACGGACCTTAACATAACGAAGGTTCCGTTCCGTCAGCACCTGGACGCCAAGGATCCGATGGACCTTATCCCCGCCGAACAAGTGACCCGTGTGGCGGATGCGATCGTAGCCGCCATCAAGGACGCGGATTCAACCAAGAGCGCCTGACCTGGAGGTAGGTAAGCTTGCCGCCCGCAACAACACCAAGCAAGCGTTTCGCTAGATTGTGGATTCTGCTGGCCGTTGTGGCCGTCGTTATCACCATCGTGGTGGTCAAGACCCTCCTGCGCCCCCCGGCCGCGACAATCTCCGTCCCCGACCAGATTGAGCAGGCTCTGTCGTCGGGCCAGCCCGCCGTCTTCATCTTCACTTACGGGGGCGACTGCTGCGAGAGCACCCGGCGAGCCTTTGACGACTATGACCAGCAGGTCTCAACCGCCCTCGGCAATTACGGCACCCGGGTGACGGCTGTCTGGCTCGACACCTCTCTGGAAGATAGCGAGAGTCTGGGGGCCATGAGGGATCTGGCCGGCCAATACGGAGTGGAGAACGTACCGAGCCTGCTTCTCGTGAGCGCGACCGGCGAGAGCCTGTGGCTCAAGGCCGGGCTGACCACCACTGAGGAAGTCCGCGCCGGTCTGGCCGCGGCCCTGGGAGGATAAGGTCATGGAGTGGCTCCGTTCGCTGGACTCGTCCCTCGCCTCCCACTTCGCCGTCTTCGTCGCCGGCCTGGTCAGCGGGGTCAGCCCCTGTAGCTTGCCGACCGTGGCTCTCGTGGTGGCCTATGTCGGAGGCTACGGCCGCGGGCGAGCCCGGGCCTTCTGGCTCTCGGCCGGCTTTGTTCTGGGTCTTTGCCTGACTCTGAGCGTTCTCGGCGTGGTGGCGGCCTTGGCCGGCGGGCTGTTCGCGCAGTTCAAGGTGATGAACTACGTGGCCGTCGCCGTGTGCCTGGTGATGGGTCTCGGACTCCTCGGGGCTCTGCCTTTGAACCTGCCGGGGCTGGCCATGACCGGGGGTAGCCGGAAGGGTTTTGCCGGGGCCTTCCTTCTGGGCATCCCGTTCGCCTTTACGTCGTCCCCCTGCACGACACCCATCACGATCGCGATCCTGGGCCTGGTGGCGGCCAGGGCGGTCCCGCTCGCGGGGGCCACGTTGATGCTGGTCTACGCCCTGGGACGTGGCGTTCTGCTTCTGGCCGCGGGGACCCTGGCCGGCGGCGCCGGTAGTCTGGTCCTTAGCGACGTCTGGGCCGACCGGCTGAAGAAGGCGAGCGGTGTGGTCCTTCTCGGCATGGGCCTCTACCTTCTCTGGCAGGCGCTGTAGACTGGAGGACCGGACACGGAGGTGGCGGGCAATGCCCGGTTGCCGTAACTGTGGACTTCTCGAAACGGACGAGCGGGGCGAGGCGTCGTGTGTGAAGTTCGGGGCCGAGGCCATCAAGCTGGACAGCGACGCGGACTGCGACTACTTCACCAAGATCATTATGGATGGGGCCCTTCGTTTCAGCCCTCGCGAGCATCTCGCGCTCAAGGAGCAAGAGCGGGCGAGCCGCCGGATGAAAGGACCTATCTGACCGGGAAGGAGAACCGGACATGGATCAAGGGGTGAACGAAAGAGACCAGCCGGTGAACGTCCGGCCGGACCAGGGCGGGGAGAGGCCTCGCCGCTCTGCTGTCCCACGGGGCTCTGCGGACCCACGGCCGATCCCGTCCTGCTCGACCTCAGCGAGGCGTTGATCACCCTCAAGTCTAAGGGAGTGACATCGGCGAGATACTCGCTCAGCGCCAACCCGCAGGCATTTGTCAGTAACCCGGCCGTGTTCCGGTTGCTCCGTGAGAAACAGATAGCGGTTCTCCCCATCACGGCCGTAGATGGAAACATCGTCAAGACCGGCGCTTACCCGAGTCTAGCCGAATTCCTTGAGTTTCTAACCCGGGACAATCGCCGGCCGGGTCAGTGACAGACCGGCCCCAATACCATTACCAAAGGAGACACCCCTGATGGCAGCCAAGTTCCTCTTCTTCTCCGGCAAGGGTGGCGTGGGAAAGACCAGCATGGCCTGCGCCACCGCGGTCCAACTCGCCGACCAGGGTCAAAGAACGCTCATCGTCACGACCGACCCGGCCTCGAACCTCGCCGATGTCTTCGAGCAGCCCATTGGCCACAAGGTTACCCCCATTGCCGGAGCGCCGGGCCTCTGGGCCATGGAGATAAACCCGGACACGGCCACCTCTGAGTACAAAGAGAAGGCCATCGCCCCCCTCCGGGCCCTTTTTCCGGCCGAGGTGGTCAAGGTCATAGAAGAGCAGATGAACAGCCCGTGCACGGCCGAGGTGGCCGCCTTCGACCGCTTCACCGACTTCATTGACCAGCCCGCCACCGGCAGTGAGTCCTTCGACATCGTTGTCTTCGACACGGCCCCCACCGGCCACACCTTGCGCCTGCTCGAGCTTCCGGCTGAGTGGAGCCATCAGATCGAGACCGCGGTCCAGAGCGGGGGCCAGACCTGCATCGGACCGGCAGCCGCCATCCAGGACCAAAAGGCCAAGTACGATCGGGCCATCCGGGCCCTGGTCAACCCCGAGTTGACCACCTTCACGTTTGTCGTGCATCCGGAGTCTTCGCCAATACGCGAGACCAAGCGTTCAATAACCGAACTCAAGAAACTCGGGATCTCCGGCTTTGAACTGATCGTCAACGGCGTGATTCCGGAGAAGGAAACCGCGAACCCATTCTTTGCCGAGAGGGCCAAGATGCAGCGGACGCACATGGCCGAGATAAGGAGCGACCTGCCCTACCCGTCGAGAACCATGTACCTCCTCGACGGCGAGATCAAGGGAGTCTCGCGCCTCAGGCGAGTGGCCGGCTTGCTCCATTCGGGCCAGGGGGACTACCGGCTGGGGGAGGCCGAGGGCGAAACGGGCCACCGGATGGCCGACGGGACCGGCCCGGTTGGGCAGGCCGCGACTGCCCGCCTCCAGGAAGTCCTGGCCAGGGTCAGGCCGGAGGGCGACCGGCGGAGAACGCTCTTCTTCGCCGGCAAAGGGGGAGTTGGCAAGACTGTCCTCTCGTGCCTCACCGCCGTCTGGCTGGCCCAAAAGGGGTACCGGACCCTGCTTCTCACTACGGACCCGGCCGAGCACATCAGCGATGTTCTCGAGACTCCGGTCAGCGATGAGCCGGCCGAGTATCGCGGTCTGGAAAACCTCTGGGTCACCAAGATCGACGCCAAGGCGGCCGCCGAGGCCTACCGGGGGCGGATTCTGGACGACGCGCGAAGGAAGGGGCGGTCGCCCGAGGCCTTGGCCGCGATGGAGGAGGAACTCAACAGTCCTTGTACCGAAGAAATGGCCGCCTTCGACAAGTTCATCGACTATGCGGCCCAGGACGGTTGGGACGTCGTTGTCTTTGATACGGCGCCCACCGGCCACACCTTGCGCCTCCTGGAACTGCCGGTCGACTGGAGCGCCCAACTGGAGGTCAAGGTCTTCGCATCTGTTGACACGGCGGCAGCCGACGATGTGGCCAAGAAGCGGTTTGGGCAGGTCATTGAGATGATGAAAGACCCGGCTCAGTGCACGTTTGCCTATGTGATGTACCCCGAGAGCACGCCGATAGTCGAGGCCGCCAGAGCCATAGACGAGCTCCGAACCGTGGGTATAGAGCCGGGGCTGGTCGTCGCGAATCAGGTCCTCCCCGAGGAGGTCTGCACGACCGCCTACGCCCGGGCCCGGCGGGAAATGCAGGAGAAGTATCTCAGAGAGATGCGCCGGCGCTTCAGTGTGCCGATCCTTACCGTGCCCCTCCTGCCGCGGGAGATCTACGGCCGAGATGTCCTTATTGAACTGGGCCAGAGGGTCCTGGGGAGCTAGCGGGAAGGCCGGATGGCGACGCGATTCGGAGAAGCGGCAGGGGTCCGGCGAGACGGTGAGGATCCGGGCAGCGGCGAAGGACAACCACCGCACGGCGCCGGGATCCCGCGGTGGAAAGGGGGTGTAAGAAGTGGTCGAGCAGCTCGTTGTCCGTATCATCGGCGTGCCCACCGCCTGCGCCGAGGGCGTGACCGAGGCTTGGAGGAAGGTCGCTGGTCAGGCCTCGACCCAGCTTCGGGCCAGGTTCGGCGATCGAGTGCGAGTGGAGTACTACGACCTCTTCGCCCCTGAACTGGATGGGTTTCCGGAGATCTTGGCCAAGGTGGGCGAGGGGACTCAAGTTCCGCTGGTCTTCGTCGGGTCGGAGCTCCTGTCGTCAGGCGGAAAGGTGTCCGGGCCGGCCATTGTCCAGTACATTGACGGGCATCATGCCCCCGAAGCATGAGTTAAGTTCGACGAGTCTTGAAACCTCTAGGGAGGGTCAACCGTGCTAAACGTGAAGGTGCTTGGTCCGGGTTGCTCCAACTGCCAGAAGCTTGAGGCGAACGCCAAGGAGGCCGTGGCCACGCTCGGGGTTCCGGCTACCGTGGAGAAGGTCTCCGACATCTCCGCCATCATGGCCTATGGAGTCCTCCGCACGCCTGGTCTGGTGGTCAACGAGAAGGTCATGGTCAGCGGCCGGGTGCCCTCGGCCGGGGAGATCGTGACCCTGCTTACCACGGCGTTGGCGGAGGGCGGAGAGGGCTGATTGCGGCGGGGACCCGCAGGTCATGATGCAGGGTGGAAGCTGATGAGAATGCCGTGAAGGATTCCCGTGGCAGTCGTGGTAAGCCAAGGGCACGGCATCTGCCTTCCTTAGCCGCCATGGACCTCCTAGGGGGAACGGGTCATGAGGATCTGCCGCCTTGAGATCGAGGGCTTCAAGTCTCTCAAGCATGTGACCTGGGAGCCCGGCCCGCTCAATGTGATCATCGGCCCCAACGGGGCGGGAAAGTCGAACCTCCTTCGGTTCCTACAGTTCATCAGGGCCGGGGCGGAAGGCAACCTGGCCAAGTTTGTGCAGTCCATGGGTGGGTTTAGTGCCCTCCTGTGGGACGGCAGGGCCGACCGGCTTGGGTTCAGGCTGACCGGCCCGCAGGTCGAGGCAGGACCCGAGGAGTATGCCCTCGAGCTATCTCCCCTCGCGAAGACCGCCTTCCACACTACCGGCGAACTACTGGCCAATTCCTTCGCAGTCAGGGAGGGCACACGCCCTCAGCCCTTTAAGTTCGTTGAGCGCAGCCTGCATCGCGCCGTGGTCTTCAACGAGAAAGAGCGTCAACTGACGGTGCCGGAGAATGCCGTGCCGCCGGATGAGACCCTGCTCTCAGCGGTGGGGGGCCCGCTAGGCCACAACAAGTGGTTGTCGTCTTATGTCGCGGACCTGAGGTCAATCGCGGTCTATCACGATTTGCACACTAACCAAGATGCTCCCATGCGTCAGCCCGTGGTCACCCGCTTTGAGAAGAGGGTAGACCCCGACGGCCAGAACCTCATTGCGGTGCTCCACACGCTCTACGCGACCGACCGCGACTTTGAAAGACACATTGACCTGGCCATGTCGAGCGCCTTCGGCCCCGACTACGAGAAACTAGTCTTTCCGCCAGCGGCTGACCAACGAGTCCAACTGCGGGTGCGCTGGAAAACCCTGCGCCGAGAGCAGTCGGCCGCCGATCTCTCGGACGGCACTCTCCGCTATCTCTTCCTGCTCGCGGTCCTGGCCACTCCCGACCCTCCGTCTCTAATCGCCATCGACGAGCCGGAGACTGGGCTGCACCCTTCGATGCTGCCCATCGTAGCCGAGTATGCCGTCGATGCGTCCAAGCGCACGCAGGTCGTCTTGACTACTCACTCTCCCGAGCTTCTCGCCGCCTTCGGGGACGTAAGGCCGGCGGTCACGGTGGCTCAGTGGGTAGATGGCGAGACGAGACTGCGTCGCCCGGAAGGGGAGTCCCTTGACTACTGGCTCTCCAAGTACAGCCTCGGCGAGCTGTTCAAGCTCGGGGAGTTAGAGGACCTGGAATGAAGTTTGTGGTCTTGGTCGAAGGACTGATGGAACAGATGGCGGTCCACAAGTTTCTCAAGAAGTGGCTTGACCTTCGGCTCGACCCGCCCGTTGGCGTCAGGGTCCGAAACCTCGGGGGCAAGGACCACTTCCGCAAGGAGTGCGCCAAGTACGCTCGCGACCTCCTCGGGTCCCGCGCCGGCAAAGACATAGTTGGTGTGGTAGGCCTCCTGGACCTCTATGGTCCCACGTGGTACCCACATCGTCTCAAGACTTCGGAGGAGCGCCGCGCCTGGGCCATTCAGGAGATGGAGACGGCGGTAGGTAACCCGCGCTTCAGACAGTTCTTCGCCGTGCACGAGACTGAGGCTTGGCTCCTCAGTGATCCGTCCTTGTTCCCGGAACCCATGCGGACAGCCGTGGCGAAGACGTCCGGAAAGCCCGAGCCGGTCAACTTCACGACACCGCCGAGCGCTGTTCTGAACAAGCTCTACAAGAAACACACAAGGTACGGCTAGGGCAAGACCACCGATGGACGCGACCTCCTCGGCAGACTGGACCCGGATCTGGCCTACCGCAAATGCCCCGCCCTGCGGGAAATGCTGGACGCGATGCTTCAGATGGCCCTGGCGGCCGGGTTCCATCCGAAAGCCGGGTAGACGCACCTGGCAACGGTTCTCGCCTCAATGCCCCTGGCTTCGCCTCCGGACGAGGACGGACCCGCAACGCTGAGCGCCTGCCTAGTCCTCGCGCGCCACCTGACCATCCACGAGGCTAATCCTCCACTGGTCCCGATCAGCCATGCCGGGATTGCGAGTGGCCATGATAATCTGGCTTGCGGGACGGTCGCCGACCGATGGGACTCCCTACACCCGCCTGACCCGGCGGGTCTACTACTCCAGTGCCAGGGCCTACTCAAGCTGGGCTACCGGCTCGCGGATATCAAGCTGGCCCAGCCCTACGCCCGGGCCATGGGCCTCGACACCGAAGCCGTCTTGCGACAGACGACGGCAGGCCTTTCCATTGAGCAGGTGGCCGCTAACCGGGCCGCCGAGATGGAGGCCGCCCAGCAGAAGATCATCTTGGAAAGGCTCAAGGCCACCTACGGAGTGGACCAGGACGTCCTGGATCGCTGGCGCGGGCTGGGGCTGAACGCCCACGAAATTGACAACGTTCTCCGCCTAGCCAAGGCCCGGGGGCTCGATCCTGAGACCATCGCCGGAGAACGCCTGGCGGGGACCTCCTGGGAGAGCATTCTCGAACGGCACGCTCCGGCGGGAACGGGCGGGGCCTAGACATGAGAAAAGCCCTGTTCGCACTGGCCGTGGTCGTTTTCCTGCTGGCTCTCAGGGGTGGCACGGCTCGGGCCGATACCCTTGGCAGCTTGATGGAAGTGCTGGAGGAGGATAAGAACGCGGCCTCCTACGACATCGCCCTGAACGCCCCTTTCACCAAGGAGTCATCCGGCTACCTCGAGGACATCGCCGCGGAAACCGGAGAACTCTCGGTCACCCGCAGCGAGTTCTCCCTCCCCGGCCGCAACGGTTTTGACCTCACCCTGCGGGTGCGCTACGAAAGCGGGGCCGCCAAGCTCTTTGATGACAACGCCCTAGCGACCTGGACCGGCTCCACCGGAAGCCACACCTTCGCCTACGCTGTCGTGGCCTTCTACGAGGTCTTCCGGTCGAGCGACAACTACTGGCTCCGGAGCGACTGGAAGGAATACGCCGCCTACCAGACCATCACGGGTAGCTTCACGGTGGGCACCGAGCGCTGGGTTTTCAATGGCTACGTCTACTACCAGAGTGACCCGGACACGATCATCACGACCCACGATACCGCCAACGTGGCCTTCAGCGGTACCCCCGCGGAGAAGAGCGCCTTTCTCAAGGACAGGTACTGCCTCGGCGAGGGCTGGGGCTTCGCCCTTCTGGGGGTCGAGATCAGCGCCATCAACGCCGACGACAAGTGGCTGCACCTCGAGGACGGCACGGTCTACAAGGTCGACGTGGACGGGACCGGCCTTGAAGGGTACGCCCTGCGGGACATGGTTTTCTCCCCCTATGCCGGGTACGATAACGGCGCCGAGGCCGCGGCCTTTCGTTTGGGGTACAAGGATGGTCGCGAGGTCTTCTTCTCCGCGGCCGGCCGCGTCATCGGCACGCGGGACAGGTTCGGGAACGAGATTCGCTACTTCTACGCCACTGACGCCCAGGGGCGGACCAGACTGGCGAAGGTCGTCGACACGATTGGCCGGACCGTTCACATTACCTACTCAGATACCAAGGTGGTTATCGCTACCGGCGCGCGTCAGGTTGTCTACGAGCGGACACCCATCCCGGGCCACAGTGGCAAGTACTACCTCTCGCGGGTGACCGACCCCGCCGGCCGCATGGTGGGCTTTTCGTATACCTTGGGCAGCACCCAATTCTGGGTCTATGACGGCTCCGGGAAGACGGCGACCAACACCTGCGCCAATCTGACCTCCGTGGCCTGGCCCACGGGAGCCGAGACGGAGTACACCTTCCAGCGTGGGACCAAGAGACTCGGCGGTCTCGGAAGCGTGCAGTACTACCGGACCTCGCGTCGAGCCGACATTGTGGACGGGCGTGAGGTTGGCGTCCTGGCCTTCTCCTACTACAACGAACCGGATGGTTACCCGGCAACAGGCGGCGCCCCGAGCCCGCCGATCCCGTGTTCCTACGCTACGACCCGCTTGGACCAGGCCGGCCTGACCACCATCCACTACTACAACTCCAACCACCGCAACTGGCTGACCACGTCCGCCGGAGGCGGCGTCAACAACCGCGTCGAAACCACCTACGACCCGGTCACGGGCATGCCCCTGGAGACAACCACAACCTTCACCGGCCGACTTGGCGCGGTCATGTCCTCCTGCCAGGTCACAAGTTATGACCTTTTCAAGAACCTTGTCTTCCAGAGCTCCCCCTACCCCTTGAGCGACCCTCGGTGCCAGGACCGGGCGGCGACCTATGTTTACGACCCCGCCTACCATCTCCAGGTGGCCAAGAAGCAGAAGCGGGACCTCGTCACCGCGGCGGAGTGGGTCTCGGAGCTCACCCGCGACGGTAAGGCCGTGGCCGAGACCCGGGTCGTCGAGGACGGCGTGACCCGCCAGGTCACGGCCCACGTCTATGACGGCTACGGCAACGTCATCGAGCGGCGGCGCGTGGGCGGCGCGGGCGGGATGGATAATCAGGCCGGCCTCGGATCGCGGTGGGCCGGCGGCGCGGGCGGCGCGGTCTTCATCACCCGCTACGAGTACGGGGCGGAGTACCAAGGCGCCTACCTCACCCGCCAGACGACCGTGAACGTCGTGGACGCCGATGAGCGCCTCGGCAACGTCTCCGAGGATTTCGTCTACGACCCGGCCACGGGCTGGCTCACCGCCCGACGGGATCCAAACGGCAACGTCACCACCTTCCAGCGAGACCTCCTCGGGAGAGTCACCAAGGAGGGCCTACCCACCGGCGAGACTCGGAGGTACGCCTACGACGACACCCGGAACCAGATAGTCGCCACCGACGAGCGTGGCTACCAGAAGACCTACCGCTTCGACGGCCTGGGGCGGCTGCTGTCGGTTGGGGACAACTCCTCGGGCCTGACCCTCGCCGACCTGAGCTACGACGCGGCCGGCCGGCGGGTGAAGGCAGCCGACGGAAACGGAAACTGCTGGTCCTACACCTATGACCCGCTCGGCCGCCTGATCCGCAAGGAGAGGCGCGACCGGCTGGGCCTGACCGTGGCGGCGACAGAGATCGACTACAATGACGCCTACCTCCTGGCAGTCGACCGGAACGCCGGGGCCGGGTCGGGAGGGCCAGGGCTTGGGACGGAGACCGGGTCGGCCGGCTTCGCCTCCGTGGCCTATCTCCGGGTGGAGGTCACCACCGTGGGCGACGCCGCCCGGGGCGAGCCCTCGATCCGCCACGCCTACTACTACGACCGCTCCGGCTACCTGGCCCTGGAAGGTCAGATCACCCGCAAGGGCGAGGATCTCAA